>JAESGE010000030.1_pt1 | contig 274948 bp, 240 predicted proteins | sample 9269601 | NCBI WGS metagenome assembly JAESGE01 (sample SAMN14515569, study PRJNA621662) | algae metagenome | isolation source: Tolypothrix brevis GSE-NOS-MK-07-07A and co-occurring heterotrophs from wet... | place: USA: Grand Staircase Escalante National Monument, Utah | collected 2006-04-16
TGCGGTTGTTTTGGGATGATAGCCGAATTGCTTATAAACTTGATCTGGGGTTAAGTATTTCATTTAAATAGATTGAATACATTTGACCCCATTATACTCCGTTATTTCGAGATTAGCTCAATCGGCGGGCTTTTGTTTGAAAAAATTTGGTTATATGGGATGATTATCTTGTTGATTCGATAAATCTGTTGGAGGGCGATCGCTACTCCAAGCCCACCACACGCAACCACAGTTACAATGGTAAAATTCTTGCCATTTGCGGCGATTTTCTTCTGTAATCACAGGCGATCGCCGATTCAACCAAACTTGTTCTGCTTCTAAGCTACTTGCGTTACAGCTAGGACAACAAAACTTATGAGCATGAATTGCCTGATTTGTCCATTCAGGTGGGATAAGAGCAAAAGCTTCCATGTAGCAAAAATTCGATCTTTCATTGCTCATTATGCCTAATAATATTAATCATGGAGCCTAATGTTGAAATTCGTCGTTTGTTAGATGTGATGCCGGCTTCTGGTAGAATGACAGTAAAACTCGTCAACAAACCAGAACAGCCAAAAGTGATTGATGCTTCTTTTCCCTTACCCTGGAATCAGGAGCGACCAATATATATTAACTTTGATTTGTGGCGTCGCCTAAAGAAAGAGCAACGCGACTTGCTGCTGTTGCGGACAATTAGTTGGTTGACCGGAGTAAAGTGGTTTAAACCCAACATTTATCAAGGTGTGGTGGTAGCAGGTATTTTAGGCGGATTCGTGGAATCAGCGCAACAAGATGCGGTAGGTGTAGTTGTCGCTGGGGGATTAAGTGCGATCGCCTTAATTCGCATTTGGCGCATTAATAGTTCCCAAGAATTAGAATTAAATGCTGATACAGCCGCAATTAGAATCGCACTGCGTCGGGGTTATTCAGAAGCTGAAGCCGCAGAAAATCTATTAACTGCAATTGAGACGGTTGCCAAAATTGAAGGACGTTCCGGTTTAAATTTTAGCGAATTAATCCGCTGCCAAAACTTACGAGCGATCGCTGGTTTGTCGGCGATCGGTGTACCTGAAAGTTACAAAAATAATCCGATGTAATTCTCAAAGGTTTCTGCGGCTAAATCTGGATCGTTCCAAAGAATACAGCGATCGCCTTGGGGCTTCATAATTATTATTCTTTCTCCAGAGTCATAGAAGAGCGTTAAATACACGTAGAGACGTTCCGGCGGAACGTCTTTACAGGGTTTTGGTTTTTACGCATGTACCTCACTTACCTGAAATCTGCTGTAAAAAACAAATGATTTCTCGAAGTTCGTCTAAATTTTGAATACTATTAAGTTCGGGTTTTTTCTGAGATGCCAAAACCAGACTTCTTCTTACTTCATAATCACACAGTTCAGAAGAACATACATAAACTCCTTGGGAGAGCAACCTGTAAAGCCATTGTTCACAATCATTTGCTTCGCCAAATTTATTAGGATTGGCAAGGATTCCCAGCACTCCAGAATCGATAAAAACAATCATGATTGTGAATATAACTGCTGTCCGGAAAGTCGTTCTGCATCAATTATTTGCTTGAAGTCCTCAAATAATTGTTTCCTTTGTAGTGATTCTGCTTGAGAAATATTTTGACTACGTTCTATACGTTTAGCTAAGAGTGCTATAGCTGGTTGATTTTGACGTAACTGCTCATTTGAGTCCCATCCTGAGATATCCGCATTTAATTTGAGCAGTTGTTTAAGAGCATCAGCATCCCTTGATTCTAGATTAATTGGGGCAGAATAGCCCTCTAAAATTAGGTCATACTCATTATTGGTAGTAGTGGTAACTGGAAGTAAAGCAATAAAGCGAGCTAAATTTAAGATTTTGCCACTGGGAAGTTTTACTGGTGTATTCATGCAAGGATTTTCAAAGCTATCTACATATCTATTAATTTAACCGTTTGGCAAACACTGAGAACGCAAATTGCCCAGATGAAACAATAGAAATTTCATTCATAGTAGCTTACTTTTTATAGGAACAAATCGGCATCTTTGAACGCTTTCCCAGCTTTGTCTTTACCAGATAAAATTGGTGATGTGACAAGATGCCAATCTATAGCTAAATCTGGATCGTTCCAAAGAATACAGCGATCGCCTTGGGGATTATAATACTCTGTAGTTTTGTAAAGAACTTCCGCAACTTCTGAAAACACCAAAAAGCCGTGAGCAAAGCCTGGTGGTATCCAAAGTTGACATTTATTTTCAGCGCTAAGTTCGTAACCAACCCATAGACCAAAAGTGGGGGAACTTTTGCGGATATCAACGGCAACATCAAAGATACTGCCAACAACTGTACGCACTAATTTACCTTGCGGTTGTATGATTTGGTAATGTAAGCCGCGTAAAACGTTTTGTTTAGACAACGAGTGATTGTCTTGGACAAAGTTTAAGTTTATACCTGTTTTATCTGTAAATTTTTGGTGATTGTAGGATTCAAAAAAGAAACCGCGATCGTCTTGGAATATTTGAGGTTCTATCAACAGGATGTCGGGGATTTCAGTGGGGATGATATTCACAGTGGTTTACTCTTGTTGGTTAGGGGCTAATTCTACAGCGAAATCAGCAGCTAGCAAATATAACCCTTCCATAATTATTTGGTGATGTCTTTCTGGCTTTGGAATAAAGCATCGTATCCCTCTCTTGCGACTTCTTGTCGGAGTATACGGTATCCTGCACCAACGGGACAGAGAAAGTCAATATCTTTACTTTCTCGATACTCCCCATGTTGTAAACTGATTAATGTGCGATCGCCAAAAAAAGCACCACACTCAGAGAAAAATTCAGCTTTGAGGTTCGAGAGAATGATGAGAATTTTTTGGTGTATATCCCGCTGCATCATGCCTGGAATTGTTTCCCCCTTTGGTAGTTTTTTTAACTGAGGATATTTGGTTTTTACCTCTGTGGCTAACCAAGATCCATAGCTCTGGATGATTTCTGCTATCCACAGTAATTCTTCAGCGCTGGGTTGTCCTAATACTCCTCGATAGTGCCATCCTTGTTCGTAGCGACTCAACATTTCTGCTGGAGTTAATTGTTTGATGTCAGCAGTTTGCCAGCAGATAGCTTTAAGAAAGGGAAGTTCTGTGGACATGACTACTGTTTTTTAACGACAACTTCTGCTCTTCAAATTTTACCTGAGTTTGTCAGCTTGTCTTGGAAATTATAGTAATTTGTAGTTTTGTAGAGAACTTCCGCAACTTCTGAAAGCACCAAAAAGCTGTCAATAATGGTATGGACTTTTTTGCCATTTTGGCTCTATTACTCCCTTTATACTCCCAATAATAAATGCAATGGTTTCTAAACTAGGTTTCTTTTTTACTCCAGCACTTTTATCTTTGGTTCACCATTCAACTGTATGAACTCTTGGCGTTTTCGGTCATAAACCCAAGCCTTAATTACAGTTTCACCTGTTGGTATAGAACTTAGAGAAACATTTGCTTCCCAGCCTGATGTATTGTAAAGACTTGAGTTTAAAGCTGTAGCAACATCAGGTCTGTTTGAATTTACAAGCCCAGTAGCAAAAAATGATTGATTTTTACCATAGGACAGTAAAATTATAGGTGGTTGTTCTTGCTGTTCAGGGAGAATAGCCCAGCCAAACAACTTTAAAGTATCGCTCTTGCGTAAATTTAAAGGTTGTTCTGTTGTTGGGGGAACGTCAATGGAACCGTGAACCTTCTCAGCTTTAGTAATAAAAGTTATATTTCGAGGAAAATCCCTAAACTCTAATTTTTCAAGAGTTTTACTCAGTTTTCGTATCTGCAATTCATCTGAGTAAATAAAATTTAAACACTTGCTAGGTGAATTACTAATAGGTTTATCTAGAAAATTTATAATTTCTAAGCAATTTTGACCTGCCTTCCTTTGAATAAAAATATTTTTGCCTTCTACAATGCTATTGGTAGAGCTAAAAATAAAAATGGATATTATAAATCCCAGGAAGAATCGTGAAAGTATATATGTATTTTTGCCTGCATCTTGCCATTTATATAAAATACATAATCGCCACAATTGTAGGCAAGATATGACTAATAACATCGAAACACTTACATACCTTGGTGCTATAGCTTGCCCAACACTAAAACCAGCTCTACCAACAGTAGTCATTAATGCAAACAAAATGGCAAACCAACCCAATGATAGCCAGGGGGCTGCTTTATTGATAAACTCTGATTGATAATTTTTTAAACATAAAATATTAAAAAATGAAAAAATTAATAATATTATTAACCCAATAACTACAGGACTCCAAACATTTTTACCTAACGAAAAACCTATGAGAGAGAAGAAATATTGAGATGCAATTAATGGCTGGTGTAAAATAAAGAAGATGCTAGGATGTTGAGATGGCTTTTTATAACCAATAGAGTAAATAGCAACACAAAAAGCAAAAAGTACGATCCATCCCAAAATCCTGATTTTTTTCTGTTTAGTTGTCCCTTCAATTAAGTATACTGATGGTAGTAATGCTAGCCAAGACAGTAATCCATGAGCCGACGAAAAGCTAGCAATAAAACAGCAAAGAGATGCAAGTGATAGTCTGGAATTGGGATGTACATTTTTTGGTACAGTAAGAATGAAAACTGCTAGGATTAGGAAAGTATTTATTAAGAACCAAGATATTTGAAATCCCCATAGCCAATTTTCGTACTGAATTAAAGAAAAATTTACAATACAAGTTGTTAAATTAAATAAATGAAATAATATTTTCTTATCTTTATTGTAAGTAGAAGCTGCAATTTTATATAAAAAAATGAAATTTACTAAAGCCAGTAAAAAGCTAAAATAAGTTTCCAATTTAATGTTCCACTTCGAGGAGAATGCAAGGATGGCAAATATTATTCTTGGAAAAAAGATGCGATGCTCATTGTGTTGGGTAAAAAAATCTCCGAAATTTGCAGTACCGCTATAAATTTTGCCAAAAAAATCTACCAATGCCCAATCGTCCCAAAAGGGTACGTTGACACTAAAGTTAGTAACAAACCAGAAAAGTAGAATAACTGGTAGGGAATAAGCAACTAATAAGAGTACGCTGCTTTTTTGGAATGGAATAGGTTTGTTGAACATAATCTATTGTAACTTTTATTTAAGACTGGCTCAAAATAACTTCTTTTGCCAGTAACCAATGCTGTTGAAGAAGATTATTATTATCAAATAATCGATACATTTTCGCGTAAGCATTTTTTGCCAAACGATCTGATATATCTGGCTCAACTATGCATTTATGAATTGCACCAGCTAGGGCTTTAGCATCCCCTGGCTGTACTAAATAGCCTTCACCCCGGTCATTGATTATTTCTGGAATACCAAATACATCAGTGCTGATAATCTTTAATTCAAATGCCATTGCTTCTAGCAATACTCTTGGAAAAGATTCTTCAAAAGATGCACAGACAAAAATATCACTCAAGGCATAAAAATCATAAACATCTTTAGTCTCAAAATAAATAGAAACATTATTGAGCGATAAGTCTTTTATTTGACCCTTCAATAACTCCAAATAGTTACTATCTATATATGTAGTATTTCTTGCACCTACTATGAGACAAGATATATTGCCAAACTTGTCATTACAAAGTTTTTCTAACTCTTTAATAGCTTCGATAAAGATGTGTTGACCTTTCCGTTGACAGGTAGTACCAATTATGGAAATTACCAGATGCTCTTGATTAATTCCATATTTATCTCGCAACTGATATTTCTTATGGGTATTCCGAAAATCTTCTATTTTTTGTAAGTCAATTCCTCCTGGTATGGTTCGGAAATTACCTTTGATATCAAATTGATGAAAAATTCTGCGCGTAGCTTCAGCCTGATAAATTACTCTTGTGGCGTTGACGAAACAATCTGGCAATATTTTCTGCATAATTTCTTTAGATGCATGACCAAAGAAATTATTGATGCTCATATCTAAACTTTGACTTTCATGAATATGCCAGATAGTTGGCAAGTTAAAGAGTTTCGCTAACTCTATACCCCAGAAACTGAGTAACGTATTACATACTACTAAGTTATATGAATTTAAATTCAGGTCATCTCCGAATTCTTGGAGACGCTGGCGATACTTTTCTAAACTTTCCTGCTGTAAAGGCAATGTTTCTTGAAAAATCCTCACCTGAATATTTAAATTCTCATACTCTTGTCGCAAAACTCCATCCATAGAAGAAATTACACATATTTCACACCCACCTTTAGTTGCAAAATAACGAGCATAATTATAAACAATTAGTGGCGCACCTTCTAGATTTAGGTTGTGAGTAATGAAGAGAATTTTTGCTGTTGATATTCTATCTACATAACTATAATGGGAAGGATTAATAGCCATAAGCATAGAATTTATATCTAAATTTTTACTAAAGAATGGATCTATAAAATCCTGATATTTTTCAATAAAGTTAATATGTTCTTTAGGGTTATAACTTTTACCTCTAGATGCGCTAGTTTCGTGTATCAGGATGGCTTGAGGTGTATAAACAATACGTTTTCCCGATCGCAACACACGTAAGCAATAATCAACATCGTTATATTCAACTGCAAAATTATCTTCATCAAAGCCACCAAGTTCACGATACAGGTTGGTTGAAGTTAGCATACAAGCACCTGTCACTCCTGAAGCGTTGCGTGCTGCATGGGGTAAACAAATATAGCCTATTTCATCTTTATGCAAACGATGAAATAAATGGTCAGCTAGTCCATTGTGGTATCCGACTACAACTCCAGCGTGTTGAATAGTTTGATCGGGATATAAAAGTTTAGCACCCACAACACCCACACCATCTATGGACATCCAACCAACCATGTCTTCTAACCAACCTGGCTCTAAAGCTTGTATATCATTATTAAGGTGAAGCATATACGGTGTATCGACATGCTCGCAACCCAAATTCATTAATTTGGCATAATTAAAAACATCTATTTTACGTTCAGAGCGAATAACTCGACATTGCAATACACAGTCTTGTTGTAATTTTTTAAAGTATTGGTGAGTTGAATTTTCTGTTGAGCAGTCATCAATTATTAATAGTTTGACAAAGCGCGGATCTACGGTTTTTTCTAGACTGGAAACGCATTTTTTTAAGAGGTCTACTCTATCCTTTGTCGGAATAACAATTGTGACAGGATTTTCCGCTATTAGGGAATTATCCCATTTGATCTGGTGCAAACATAAGCCATATTGTTTAGCAATTGAGGGTAAAAATGTTTTAGCTTTTAAACCCCGGCGTTGAATTGCATCTTCAATAGCATTGTATGCACTATCAAATACATATTGCTTTTGCGTGCCATGTGAGGCGGTGCTGCCAGGGTGTGTTCGCCAGTGATAGCATATATAGGGGATGTGATGAACTTTATCTGGCGTTGTTTTCTCACTCACACGCAAAAACAAATCGAGATCCTGCGCTCCCTCAAACCCCTTTCGCATTCCTCCAAGTTGATCAATTAGAGTTTTGCGGATAACTGTTAGGTGATGAGTAAAGTTGTGAGTAATTGCCATTTCAGGACTCCACGCACCCTTCATTTGTGGATCGAAGTGGTATCCAGATTCGTTTATTTTGTCTTCATCGGTATAAATCCAGTCAACTTCAGGATGGTTGTTTATACATTCGGCAACGTGTAATAGGGCATCAATAGATAAAATATCATCATGATCCAGCAACGCTACATAATCACCAGTGGCAATTTCCAATGCCGAATTAGTAGCTTCTACAATATGACCATTTTCTTGCCGAAAAACGATTTTGATCCGTGAGTCTTCTGCTATTACTTGTTGTAACAATTCTTTGACATGAGGCTTGGTAGAGGCATCATCAGCAATGCATAATTCCCAATTTGGATATATTTGACTTCTTACTGAGTCAATCATTTCTTTGAGAAAATGCTTGGGAGTATTGTAAACAGGTACAACAACGCTGATTTTGACTCCTTTTGAAGTCAATTTTTCAGCATCTTCTCCCATCTTGCCTAAAAGATTTGATGACAATACATTAGTCTGAAGCCATCTTTGATATAAATCTTGGGTTTGCCAGGGATGAATTATGCCTGAGTATTTTATATCTGTATTTTGAAAATGCTGAATTTGCCTATAATAACGTCGTAGATAATAAATCCACAAAGCTGGAGAAAGTGGTAATCTTCCCTGTTTATAGGCAGTCATAGCCTTGATTACCACACTACGCATAAAGAAAAGAAGATTTATTTGACTTTTTGGACTTTTAATATAGTTACCTCGATTGGAAGTTTGAAAATTAACACGTCTGGCAAAACAACAAATTGGTTGTCCAGTTTCAAAGATTGCCCAAATTTGAATATCCATGTAGCCAGATTTTTGATTGTTTAAAATCAAATTATGTACAAATCCTGATGAATCTGCATTTTCCACATCTGGATATGTTTGAGATACATCAGGACGAGAAAATCCGTACTCAATTTGATTTTCTAGCAAGTTGTCTTTCACCAAGATGAGAGATTTAATTTTGGCTTCTCTACTGAAAACCCAGCCTGAAACTAGTAAGGTATCATTAATGTTATTTTCTTGAGTACTTGGTGTTTCTAAATTACCTTGCAGATATCTAGAGGGAGATATTTCATGGAATTTAGAGGATTTTGTGATAATTTTGATTAGTGGATTATTCAAAAATCTGATCCGAATGGTGATTTTAAGAAAATCCAGTTTTCTTTGAGTTTCTTGTAATTGAGAGTGCGATCGCTCTAATTCTACCTGAGTCTGTTGTAGTTGAGAGTGCGATCGCTCTAATTCTACCTGAGTTTGTTGTAGTTGAGAGTGCGATCGCTCTAATTCTACCTGAGTCTCTTGTAATTGAGAGTGCGATCGCTCTAATTCTGTCTGAGTCTCTTGTAGTTGAGAGTGCGATCGCTCTAATTCTACCTGAGTTTGTCCAACCTGTAAATGCAAATTTTCTTTACTGATAATGCCATAAACATCATATTGACCCGTTATCTGAATTAAATTTGCAAAATCAAAAGCGTACTTTCTCATGATTTTTGCATTAGTTTCTTTTCGACTATCAAGTAACTCATAAAGCTTGTCTATTCCAAAACTTTGGTGTTCGGGAAGATCTACTTTAATTGCTAACAGAGCAACTTGCAAATAAATTGATTCTTCATCATCTTGATTGTTGTTTATATCTAATCCTGCTTCGGGAAAGATTTTATAAAAGTCATTGCGTATTTCTGACGAAAAATAATTATTTAGAATTTGCTTATATTCTAGTTGATGACGAATTCTTGCTTCTGGTCTATTGCCGCTAGCATTTGCCTCGTTATCACGAATACGGAATTTTATCAATTCTTCTGGCATGATGTAAATCTCGTACTTCATGCAAAGCCTGATCCAAAAATCAAAATCAGGTAACTGAGCAAATCGCTCATCATACTTACCTACATCTTCATAGCATTTTTTCTTAATCAATGCGCTGGGATGACACAAACAGTTTCCTTTATAGAAAAAATGATTTAACCATTCAAAACGATTGCGGTTAGGTTGGATAAAAATCTGTTTATAGAAGTGGTTCTCTTGAGCAAAATCATTACCATTTTCATCAATTATCTGAGCATAACTAAAAACAGCACTAACCTCTGGATGTTCTTCTAAAAAGCTGACTTGCTTTGCCAGTTTGTCCGGAACAAAAACATCATCAGAGCTTAACATAGCAATATATTCGCCTTTAGACTCTTTCAGACAATTATTAGCAGCAACAGCAGCACCGCGATTTTTGGCAAAACAAAATAATCTAATTCTGGGGTCTGTAAATTGTTTAATAATGTTGACAGTGTTGTCTGCCGAACCATCGTCTGTAATGACAATTTCAAAATCTTGATATGTTTGATTTAAGACACTTTGAATAGCTTCAGCTACAAATTTTTCGTGATTATAAGATGGAATAATAACTGAGACTTTTGGCATAGCGTTCTAACCTTTAATTTCAATAATCATTTCACAAATTCTTTCTACGTCATCAACATTTAAACTACCATACAACGGTAATGACAAAACCTGTTTAGCTACTTGATTTGCAACTAACAGATTAGTGCTACTTGATGATGGCAGGTACTTATAATGTGGGTAGTCGCTACAGAGCGGATAAAAGTATTTGCGAGTGAAGACATTATATTCCTTCAACTGCTTATGTACATAGTCTCTATCGCAACCAAAAAGTTCCTGTTCAATCCGTATTACAAAATACTGGTAACTACTAATAACACCGGAAATCTCTGGCATCAGACTAATTCCTGTAACATATTTTAGATATCTGCGGTATGTCTCTACTAGCTGTTGTCTTTGATATCTCTCCTGTTCTATATAGTCCAATAAAACTATACCTAGAGCTGCCTGAATTTCGTTCATTTTACCATTTATTCCCGGCATGACTACTTCTTCTTCGTTTTTAATGCCGAAGTTTTTTAGCAGTTCAACTCTTGCTTTTAAATTATGATCCCGAAATAGTAGAGCACCTCCCTCAGCTGTGTGAAACAGCTTGGTAGCATGAAAGCTCATCATCGACAAGTCACCGAAGTTACCAATTCCTACACCGTTAATTTCCACTCCAAAAGCATGAGCAGCATCATAAATTACTTTCAAGCCATACTTATCAGCTATTTCTTGAATCTTGATTACATTACAGGGAGTACCATATACATGAACCCCTAAAATTGCGGTTGTTTGGGGAGTAATCATCGACTCAATCTTATTAGCATCGATATTCATGGTTACAGGGTCAATATCACAGAATATCGGCTTAATATTGTTCCAAGTTAAAACATGGGGAGTACCGGGGAAGGTAAAAGGAGTAGTAATCACTTCTCCCGAAAGACGCAAACTTTGACAACCAACTATAAGTGCAATTGTGCCATTATTAAATAATGATAAATAGGGAATTTTTAATATTTGCTGTAATTTATGTTCCAGTTCTAAATGTTGCTTGCCGTTATTTGTTAGCCATTGACTATTCCAAATTTCCTGAAGCTTTTGGTTAAACTTGTCTAAATCTGGTAGCAGTGGACGCGTAACATAAATCGGTTTTTTAAATGGTTGCTTCCGAGTCATTGTTATTTAAATCGCTATTTGTTTCTAGCAAATAATTATTGTAATTTTTTAGCACCCTTTCTTTATCTCTTTCTCCGACTTTGCGATTACTAATGTAAATTCCCCAAGGTTCTAAATTTTTCGTTATCACTGAGCCTGCACCTACAGTAGCACCTTCTCCAATAGCCACACCAGGTAAAATAACGCTATTAGCACCTATAATGCCAAACTTACCTATATGAATAGGTGCTCTTTTGATATTTCTATATTTTTCATCAATTGTTGAATTACCGAATCCCCATGCTTTGAAATCATCTGTTCCCGTAAAAATTCTTACTCCAGAAGAAAGTGCTGTGAAATCTTCCATTATAAATTCCTCACCTCCGCTTATGGATGTAAATGATGCAATGTGAACATTATTACCTAACTTTATTCTCTTTTTAGCGTAGATAAAAACAAAATCATCAATAATGATATTCTTCCCAAATTCTATATTTTCTATACCGACTATTTTTGTATATTCAAAAGTGATAACATGGGGGATATCATATTTGTTCATAATAATATTTTGGAAAAATATTTTTATTTGTTTAACTAAATAATTATTTGTGTTGTTGATAATTTTGTATTTTCACTAAATTATCCCAATGTACTATTCCATATAAAGAAGAGTCTTTCCGTGGTGTCATGCTAAACTGAACAGCTAAGGGAATAAAATCACAAAAATCGACTTGACCGATTTCTATAACAATTGGTATTGAAAGAACGCAGGCAATATTGTACATTCCTTGAATCAAGGAAGCTCTGAACTGCCAATCAATAATGTATCTATCTCCTTGCTTGACACAATGAAGATTTTTTTCTTCAATCACGCTATCAGAATAAACAATATCAATGCCATTTCTATCTCGAATGTGATAACCAAATGCTAACTCTTCTATATCTTCATAAACTTCGATAGCCATTCTTAAAGTAACGTTTTCTTCATAATCAACACTTGAGGTTTCTTCTCCTTCCTGGTTTAAAAGTTGTACATTTACAAAATTAGCTCTGCCGTTTTGGATTCTTTGAAAACTCGCTCTTTTTTGAAATGCACTATTTTCAATAAAGCCAGATTCTTTATCTAATAAACTAGTGCCAAGGTTGATTATTTTTTTATTAATTAAATCCTTCTTTTCTTTATCTGACTTGATAATATTTTGCTCACTTTCAACCTTCATCGAGAAATATTTTTCAACTACTTGGTCAGATGAACCCCAACTTATCAGTTCTCCCTGATTTAAGAAAATTGCTTGACGGCAAAGACTTTTAACAGAACTAATATCGTGGCTGACAAACAGCACTGTAACTCCGCTATCCATCATCTGTTTCATTCTAGCCATACACTTTGCCTGAAAAAACATGTCTCCTACAGACAGCGCTTCATCTACTATGAGAATATCTGGATCGACGTGAATTGCTGAAGCGAAAGCTAGCCGTACATACATACCACTAGAATAAGTTTTAACCGGCTGGTCGATAAAATCTCCAATATCGGCAAAAGTAATAACTCTATCAAAGCGCTCATCTACATCTTGCCGGGAAAGCCCCATGATTGCCCCATTCATGTAGACATTTTCCCGTCCGGTAAATTCAGGGTTAAATCCAGCACCTAACTCAAGTAGGGCTGCAACTCGTCCATTAACTTGGACTTCTCCACTAGTTGGTGTCAAAGTGCCGCAAATCATTTGTAACAGAGTAGATTTACCTGCACCGTTACGTCCAATTATGCCCAGAGTTTCTCCCCTCATCACCTCGAAAGAGACATCTCGCAGCGCCCAAAACTCTTGGGCGTAAGTTTTTCCTGGTAGCAAAATTTCTTTGAGGCGATCTACAGGACGAGCATACCGCTTAAAGCACTTAGATACATTGTTTAGCTTAATTACAACTTCACCCATAGCTTTGCCGTCAATCCTCAAAACTCACACAACACACTAAAGCTAAAATACGATCGCACTCCCAGCTAAATACTTATAATACTTACAACACATCTGCAAATGCCGGACGCAGACGCCGATAACACCACAATCCGCCACAAAAAACTACTAAGGCAATTAGTGAGGAAACTCCCCATTCGCCCCAGTGTTTGACTTCTCCAACTAATATTAAGTCACGATAGACTTCTGCGATCGCTGTCATTGGATTTAACCAAAATACCCATCCCCGCCATTGCTCTGGAATTGCACTTGCTGGATAAATAATTGGTGTCAAATACATCCAAATGTTTAAAATTACTCCTAATGTCTGCGGTATATCTCGTAAAAATACGGTAATTGCTGCGGTAAAATAACCTAAACCTGCTGTTAACAATAACTGGGGAACCCAGACTAAGGGCAACAGTGCCAAAGTGGGATGTAAAGTATGCGAAGTTGCGGCTACAAAAAAAATCAACGCCATTAAACCAAAAGAACTTTCAATGAACGTTGATAAAATTGGTACTAATGGTAACAATCCCAAAGGAAACACCACTTTCTTGACCAAATTCGGCTGTCCTACCACCGAACTTGCCGCTTGAGTTAAACCGCTACTAAAGGCAATCCAAGGAAGCAATCCGGCAAAGAGCCACAAACCAAATGTTAAATTATTTTCTGGTAAAGTTTTCAGACTCAACTTAACTTTCAGGACTACCGAGAAAACATAAGTATATATCAGCAACTGCGACAGTTGATTTAGCAAAGGCCATAAATTTCCTAAAACAGAACCTTTGTAACGGGCTTCTAAGTCACGCCTGACTAAAGTTCTGAGTAAATCAAACTTTGCCCACCACCGCTGATTAACTGGCAGCCAGCGCCTTAGTTTAAGAGCTTTACGGACAAACCCTCGCATTGTTTGCAACAATTTTTGTTCCCTTTGTCACTACGTACACACCCAATTTTTCTCAATGAAGCCAAGCTTGCGATTAAAGTTCCCGTTTTCTTTTCTTGCAGTACATTAATGAGTTAGCAAAAAATTACACCAAAATTATCTTGACGATTATACAATGAATCGACTCGATAAAGGGGATTTTGACAAAAAATCCCACTTTTATTGGCATAGGAATTTATAATAAGTAACGGTTAGTAGTTGTTTAAAGTATCTGGATCAATTCCCAACGATCGCAGTTGTTCGGCTAATTTTTGCGATCGCATCTGTTCCTGTTGTAAACGCAATTGTGCCTCAGATGCTTGTTGTTGTGCCTCAGATGCTTGTTGTTGTGCAGCAGTTGCTTGTTGCTGTGCTTCAGATGCTCGTTTATGCTCGGCAGTTGCTACCTCTTCTGGTGTCGGCACTAAATCCCCATCAAGTGTAAAATATCGCAGTTTACCCGCCTCCACACCCAAATACAAACCTAGCACTTGACTCCAAAGCCATCCCCGCTGATTTGGTGTAATTTGCTGATATTGATTGCCGATCAATTCAAAACCAGCGAATTCTAAACTTTCTGGCGAAAACCAAAAATATTCTGGGGTGTGAAATCGATTTTGATAAAGATTTTTCTTCAAATTCCGGTCAATTTCAGCCGTACTCTCAGAAAGTAATTCAATAATTAAGTCTGGATAACGTCCATCTTCCTCCCAAACTACCCAAGAATTGCGGGGTCGTTTTTCGGTGTCTCGCACTAAGAAAAAGTCCGGACCACGAAAATCTCGATTTCGCAACTGCTGACGGCTAAAATAAATTGTCAGATTCGCACCAATAAAGAAGTCATTGCGCTCTCTATACAACCACTCCAAACAAGTCACCAGCAGCAGTAGCTGCATGTAATGCAACGAAGTTTCCATTTCTGGCTCATCACTTAACAACCGAGTTGCATCGGGCATTTGTTGTTCTAGCTGTTGGGCTGTGACAAACATGGATATGTACCTGCTTGGTTGTTGATTTAATTTTACTTATAATGTGTGCTGTTTGTTGTTGGTGGTTATAGAAAAACCTTACTTAAGCAATTTCAAAAGAAAAAGACGCGATGGAAAAAGACGCGATAAATCGCGTCTCTACAGAGGTGCCTTTTAACTACTCCCTTTGGAGTCACGCATTCAGCTACACTGAGACTTGGTTTATTGCATTGTAAATAGGCATGGAAATCGGACAAAAGGTTAAAGTCTGTCGTTTGCGCGATCGCGTCTCTCCTCCTGTAGTCAAAAGACTCGGACAAATTGGTGTCATCCAAGGCTTCAGAATGACTGATGCTAGCGGTGTCGGTGTGGTGGTTAAGTTTGAAGACAATTTCGCCACTTGGTTTTTTGAAGATGAACTTAGACTGGAACAATAGATCCAACTAAAGCGCAAACTGAAGTCCAAAGATAGAGTTCTTCCGCTCGAAAGTTCGTCCGGAAGCCTCTGCTTTGCACTTCAAGGCAGAAAGAAAGATTATTTGCCGAGTGCTAAGTTGGAGTTGACACAAACGGCACCGAAAAGAGAATCAAGTAATGACCCAGATATTGACATTTTTGGGCAAAGGCGGCACTGCTCGTACCAAATGCGCGATCGCCACCGCCAAGTTATTAGCAAGCCAAGGAAAGCGGGTACTCCTAGCAGGACTAGCAGAACCAGAATTAGCAATTCTCCTCGGTACGACTTTTGCAGCAGATCCCCAAGAAATCGCTCCCAATTTACAAGTCGTGCAGTTTCAAACATCTATACTGTTAGAACGCAGTTGGGAGGAAGTGAAAAAACTTGAGGCTCAATACCTCCGCACACCAATTCTCAAAGAGGTTTTTGGTCAAGAGCTGGCAGTATTACCAGGGATGGACAGCGCCCTGGCTTTGAATGCTATTCGTGAGTACGACGAAAGTGGTAAATATGAAACGATAGTATACAACGGCACTGGCGATTCTTCCACTTTGCGATCGCTCGGTTTGCCAGAGTCTCTAAGTTGGTATTTGCGGCGATTTCGGCAATTATTTGTCAACTCCGACTTAGGAAAGGCAATCTCTGAATCACCTTTTATTCAACCGCTAGTTAGTAGCTTTTTTAATGTCAATTGGACAGCAGATAATTTTGCCCAACCCACCAACACCGCGAATAATTTTCTGGAAAAGGGTAAAGCCGCTGTTGCAGAACCGAAGCGGATGGCGGCTTTTTTGGTAACAACACCAGATCCCATAGAAGTTGCCACTGCCCGTTATTTGTGGGGTAGCGCTCAACAAGTTGGTTTAACTGTTGGTGGTGTCCTGTTAGTTAATTCCGACACAGGTGCGAATTTGTCGCCGGAATTTGCTCCCCTGCCAATTAGTGTTATTCCTGACCTGAAAGCAGGAGATTGGCAACCACTAATGAATGCCCTACCCGACTTTGTAACGCAAGCAGTACAGGCTCCCAAACCAATTGAAATTGATGTCCCAAGTCGTCAGGTACGCTTATTTTTGCCTGGATTCGATAAAAAACAGGTCAAGCTAACTCAATTCGGTCCAGAAGTCACCATAGAAGCCGGAGATCAACGACGCAATATTGTTCTACCTCCGGCTTTAAGTGGCAAATCTGTTGCTGGAGCCAAGTTTGCGAATAATTATTTGATAATTTCTTTTTAGGGACTAGGGACTAGGGACTAGGGACTGGGGACTAGGGACAATTAGATTAGGTAACAAGGTTATTCCCCATGCCCCATGCCCTATGCCCATTGCCCATTGCCCAATTACCAATTAACCAGTATGCTTTATGTCTGAATTAACTCCCATTACTCCAGATTCTGAGTCTACCGAGGCAATTAATGCCTCGGAAGAAGTAAAAGCTGTTGTTGAAAGCGGTTCTAAAACTAGGCAACTCCTGGGGATGAAAGGCGCCGCAGCAGGGGAAACCTCGATATGGAAAATCCGCTTGCAACTGATGAAGCCGATTACCTGGATTCCCTTGATTTGGGGTGTAGTTTGCGGTGCCGCTTCCAGTGGAAACTATACCTGGACGCTGGAAAATGTCTTGAAGGCTGGACTTTGTATGTTGCTATCAGGACCTTTGATGGCAGGTTACGTACAAATTACCAACGATTATTACGATCGCGAAATCGATGCCATTAACGAACCTTACCGTCCAATTCCTTCTGGAGCAATTCCTCTACCCCAGGTAATTACGCAGATTTGGGTATTACTGATTGCAGGATTGACGGTTGCCTTTGCTCTAGATAAATGGGCTGGTAATGAATTTCCCACAATTACATCAATCGCGATTATCGGCTCTTTCATCGGCTATATCTACTCTGCCCCACCTTTGAAGCTGAAACAAAACGGCTGGTTAGGTAGTTATGCTTTGGGTGCAAGTTATATCACCTTTCCTTGGTGTACTGGTCATGCTTTGTTTGGCAACCTGAATTTAACTATTGTCATTTTGACAATGTTCTACAGTTTAGCTGGATTAGGCATTGCCATTGTCAATGATTTTAAGAGTGTCGAAGGCGATCGGCAATTGGGATTACAATCACTGCCTGTAATGTTTGGCATCACCAATGCTGCTTTCATTTGTGTGGTGATGATTGATTTATTTCAAGGATTGATTGCAGCTTATCTCGTCAGCATCCATGAAAATTTATACGCAGCAATTCTCGTACTGCTAATCATCCCCCAAATCACCCTCCAGGATATGTATTTCCTGCGCGATCCAATAAACAATGACGTCAAATACCAAGCAAGCGCTCAACCGTTTCTCGTTTTGGGAATGCTTGTGACTGGTATCGCACTCGGTCATCATGTCGGCATTTGATTTATACTTCTTAAGTAGAACATAAGAGTGAGGAGTAAGAAGTTAACATAACTTCAAAACTTCTCACTCTTAATTTATAGGTTTAGATTGGAATTGCTCGTGTTAAAAGTAGCTTATTTCCTAATTCATACTATTCAACCGCTTGTAGTGCCGGTTTGTTTTGTTACTGCTTGGACATTAATTATTCTTGTTGTTTGGAGTCTTTGGACGACAGCGCGAGATAGTGTCAGTGTAGCCAAGCAGATGCATCAAATCCCTTGTACTGGCTGCCAATTTTTTACCGACGACTACCGTCTCAAATGCACTGTACATCCCAGTGTTGCGAATACAGAAGATGCGATAAATTGTCTTGATTTTCAACCGAAAACCAATCCGATGCTTTATTAGGGGTTGTTGGGTGTCAAAAAGCCCTCAGGCTGGAAGCCTGGGGCTATACAAACGAAGCCCACCGACCTGGGCTATAAATCTTTGAAGCCTGCCTTCGTAGGCTTTGTACGCACAACGCCGCACCCTTCAGGGTGTCGGTTCCTTTCGTTGGCATTATCTACTAACTAATTTCTAACAACACTTTCATAACACCTTTACGTTGAGCTTTTTCAAAAGCGGCAAGGGCGTCACTGAGGGGATAGGTAGCGTCAATTAACGGTTGTACGTCTACTTTTTCGGCTGCTAACAAGTCGAGTGCGGCAGGAAATGGACCACAACGGGAACCGATGAGGGTGATTTCGTCTACGACTAAAGAAGAAGCATCAAGGCTGAGGTTGCCTGCGTAGGTGCTTTTGAGTATTAATGTACCACGGGGACGTAAAGCACGACGAGCGATCGCAAATCCTTCGGGATTGCCAGTACACTCTACTGAAACATCAAAAGTTCTATCTGTAACCGCTTCTGCAAATCCAGTTTTGATTCCCCGTGCTTCTAAATTAGCGAGTTTATCACGATGACGCCCCACAGCTAACAAATCGCACCCTGTCAAAGCGAGTGTTTGGGCTACAAGTTGTCCCAATTTACCATCTCCTACCACTAGCACGCGATCATTTACACTTAACGATATCTGCTGTTGAATTTCCAAAGCTGCGGCTATAGGTTCGGTAAATGTTGCTACTTCTGTAGGCACATTATCGGGTACAGGATGTAGATTTTCTATCGGCAAACAGAGATAATCTGCAAAAGCACCGTTGCGGTTAACAATACCCAAGACAGTGCGGTTTTCACAGTGCGTTGGTTGTCCGCTGCGACAAAAGCGACACTTTCCACACGCTGCGTTGATTTCTCCGACTACCCGCTTATTAACTAGGTTTTCTGGTCCTTGGGCGACGACGCCGACAAATTCGTGTCCTAAAATGCCACTGTAGGGATAGTAGCCTCTGAGCAATTCTAAGTCAGTGTTACAGATACCCGCACGCAAAACTCGTACTAGTGCTTCTCCTGGTGGAGGTTGAGGAATGGGGATATCTGTGCGGAGTTGTAGTTGCTTGTTTTCTAGCCAGAGTCCTTTCATTGTTATTTGTTATATATAAAAGTTGATATAGACCGTAGAGACGTTCCGGCGGAACGTCTTTACATGTGGATTCATACATTAATTCAGCAATGCCGATTATCGTACTGTCACGCACAGAGAATAATCTATATGCAGACGATGCCAAATAGGGCAACAAATGCTCAATGCCGGTGTCTACCGCAAAAAGTTCCTTAACCACCTAATCGCCTCACTTGTTGTTTGCTCACTCGCAATTTGCAAACACTGCTGGACAATTTCTCTCACATTAGGAAAATAACTGCTTTCTCCAAGCACATAACTTTCACCCTGCAATTTATAAACCAACAAATGCTTATTCTTTAACAGCCAAACCTCTGGCACTTTGTAAACCAGATAATCATTAATATCGCTATAACTAGTAACGTCTACTTCAATTACCAAATCTGGTGGGGGGTCATTTTCCCAATCGATACGCTTCTTACCGACTACTGCTCTCCAATTTTCAATGTAAAAGCAATAGTCTGGTTCTATGCCACTTATTTCTGGCAAACTCATGGTTATGGGAGTAAACGAGTCGTACCTACGATTTAAGTGGTCAAGTAAAGTTATCATCACCAAAGAGAGCAAGCTTACATCTCTTCCATGTTCAGGTAAAGGCGCCATCAATAAAATTTCTCCTGGTCGGTATTTGATCCGGGGGAGAGAGCGATCGCCTAACTGTAAAAGCATCCTTTGGTACTCTTGCCAGTTCCCCAGAAGTTTCAACACAGCACCGACAGGCAATTGAATTTTTTCTGGTGTAATTACAGTATTCATAGCACTCTTTTCTTACTCTTATCAGAGTAAATTTGAAACCTTATTTCCAGGTTAGTCCGCGCAGGCGGACTTTGTTTGTGTAGCCAAGCCAGTGCGTTGCGCGGGTTAAGAGCGTTGAAGCACCTGGCGTGCGATTTTAATCGTCGGGGCTTCTTCCTACAAATGTTTATCAAAGAACATTGTAAGTTCTCGCCAAGAATCTTCGGCTGCCAAGGGGTTATAGTTAGAACGCTCGTTGCAGAAAAACCCGTGGTCGGCATCACTGTAAACTTTCAAGGTGTACTCTTTACCGAGTTCTGTGAATCGGGATTCAATTTCTGTAACACGTTCCTGAGGAATAAATGGATCGACACCACCAAAGAATAAGTATATCGGTGCAGTAATGTTTGTTACTGCCTCGATCCACTCATCTAAAACCATACCATAGAAGGGAGCTGCTGCGGCGATCGCGTCCGACATTTTGCAAGCAGTGAGAAAGGTCAATCCACCACCCAAGCAAAACCCTGTAACGCCTACTTTATCTGGGTTTACATCACTTCGTGACTTCACATAAACCAGCGCTGCCCGAATATCCTCCTCTATGGGTTTGCCAAAATCGAGACACCACATCATCGCTCTTGCTTGCTCAACTTCATCGTATCCAAATTTGTTATTTGGTAACTCACGATAGTATAAATCCGGCGCGATCACTACGTAACCTACCTTGGCAATTCGCGCTGCCACGTCTCGAATGTGCTGCGTTAAGCCAAAAGCTTCCATCAAAAGCAGGACGGCTGGTTTGCGGTTAGGTTCAGTAGGTGTACACAAGAAAGCCGGCATCTCTCCATCGGGGGTGGAAATCATCACATCTGTCTGTTCGATTTGCATATCGGTTAATTGGGCAATGGGCAATGGGCATTGGGCAACGGCAACCTTCTGCAAAAGAAGCTGTTTTCCTTGTTTGACCTTCTGATGCTCAAACTCCGGAAAAATTATGTAGTGAGCGATTTATCGCTCAATTTAAAGCCGCTCAATTTAAAGCGCTAAAGCGCTTACTACGAACTTTCAAATTTTTACTTTATCGACAAAGGGCTGAAATACAGGTTGCAATTCTGGACGACTGACAACAAGAGTGGGAAAAGAGCGATCGCTATAATCTTCTCCCGATAACAAAGGAAACGGCTCTGTCTTCATCGATACCCAACTTCCACCTGCTGCCTGAACAATTACCCAAGCGGCTGCAATATCCCAAACTTTTGGTGTCGCTTCCATACCGCCTAGTGTTGCCCCTGTCGCCACTGTGAGAAAATTATAGCTAGCAACGCCTAACATGCGAATTTTGCAGGGAAAACCTTCTTGGATGGCTGCTGTACTGCGAGAACAAAGGTTAAAAAAATGATTGTTGCTAGGGTCATCAGTACTGCTGTGGATGGGATGATGATTGAGAAATGCCCCGGTAGGAGTTGCTAACTCAGATGTTCCTTGCCAAAAGCCGTGAAAAGCTTGATTTGTTGTCGGCACATATACATAGCCAAAAACAGGTACGCCTTGATACAGCAAACCTAGTGAAATTGTCCAAATAGGAATACCCCGTGTAAAGTTAGTTGTGCCATCGAGAGGGTCAATTACCCAGCACCAATCTGTACCGGGAAACACCTTATCAGCTTCTTCGCTGAGAATGCCATAACCAGCAAAAGTGGAAGCGATCGCATCACAAATTGTCTGATCTGCCCATTTATCAGCTTGCGTAACCAAAGAACCATCAGCTTTTTGCGAAGCTTGCACTTGCCCAAAATCTAGCAGTAGCTGCTTACCTACCCTGGTGGTAGTGGTTTGGGCAAATTCGAGAATAGTTGTCCAAAAATCACTCATAATTTTATTTTCGCGCTTTTGGGACTTGGCGCAAAACAAAATTAATCTAAATCGCTTTCTAAAATAGAGGCGATCGCAAGCTTTGCATTATTCTGAAATTCTGTAACATTCACTTGACTTAAAAACCACAGCGCGAGCAAAATACCTACAGCTTGCGTGGCAAACACCAATCCGTAAGCTTGAAGTGGCGTTGTCAAAAAAGCTTTCCCCAAATTCAACAGCGCTCCACCAAATACCGTAGATAACGCTCTTGCCATTGCTTGCGCTAATCCCCAAGCACCGATAAATGTCCCCGCAGTTTCCACAGCAGTCAAATCCAGCATCAAGCTTAAGGCTCCGGTTGTCGTCACACCAGAAGCAAAACCAAAGAAAATTAAACTTAATTGCAACAGCTTTGGATTTGCAGTTGTTCCCGCCAAAATAATCAAGAGCGAACATATTGCTACCCCCACACATCCTAGCTTGGTGGTGTTTTTCTTTCCGATACGCGGGGCAATCAAAAAGCCGGTGACACTCAAACCAATCAGCGTCCCCGTACCAAAGAAAGCATTCAGCTTTGTTGTTTCAGCGATCGTCATCTTAAAAACTTGACCACCGTAAGGTTCCAATACTGCATCTTGTAAAAACAAGCTGGTGGTCATTAGTAGCAAAAAGCTGAAAAATATCCCAGTTTGCCGACTTGCTGTTAGCACTCGCAGCGCTTTGCCCAAAGTGATTTTATCTTCCCGCTCAACCACCGTCGAACGAGTAGTATATAGAGAATATTTTTTTTCGACACCAACTGTCGCGAGAAAGCATAAGCCGACGACAATTGCCGGTACAATTAAAAACAAACGGTTAATTTGCGATCGCAGTACATCTAACGGTGCGTTTAAAGCAATTTGCTTGAGTAAGCCGCTGCTAATAATTGCCCCGACAATGATACCCACCATCAGCATTGACCAAACAACCCCAACTAATTTTGAGCGGTTGTCTTCATCAGAAACATCAACTAACAGCGCTGCGAAAGGTGTGGAACTGAAACCGATTGCTATACCGTAAAGTGCGAAGATAAAAGCGAGAAATATTGCCCAAATTGTAGTTTGAGTAGTCCAAATTCCCCCTTGTAAAGTCAAACCAAGTTGCCAAACGACTTGTACCGCTAAAAAAGAAGCGATCGCAAACAAAACCGCACCCAACCAGATATAACCAGTACGGTGATAGCCAAACAGCAATTTAGAATCAGACATTTGTCCAAACCAGACTCGCGTCGGTGAAACAAATTGATGCATAGAGATGGTTCCAGCTGCAATTAACGCCGGTACTTTCAACTCTTCAATCATGACTCGATTCAGCACTCCCAAAGTGAGAATCGACATAATACCCAACCCCATCTGAAATAAGCCCAGCCGAAACATCGTCAACACTTTGATTCGCGGGATACTCACAAAAGCTGACCCCGAATCAGATAAATCACCGCTTGCCATATTCTTTTTCGAGATTAATCGGATTTTTTATCTATTTTCCACGATAAACTTTATAGGTGAGGTAGTAAACGCTGAAGTGCTTATTTACAGCGCTTCAGCGCTGACTACGAAATAAAAAGTAATTATTGTCTATTTAAAATTCTTTATTCTTGCTAAAAAAGTGACAACTATCACATTAGGACAAAACGGACCGGCTGTAACACCTCTTTGTATCGGCACTTGGGCTTGGGGTGATAAATTTTTTTGGAATTATGGCAATGGCTACAGTTCCGAACAACTCAAAGAAGCCTTCACCACAGCAATAGATGCTGGTATCACTTTCTTTGATACTGCGGAAATTTACGGCTTCGGAATGAGTGAAGAATTCTTGGGTCAATTTATGCAACAGACTTCCCAAGAAGTTCAAATTGCTACCAAATATGGTCCTGGACCTTGGCGATTTACAGCGAAATCAGTCGCCGATGCCTTAACAGCCAGCCTCAAACGCTTACAAGTCGAGGGAGTTGCTTTGTATCAAGTACATTGGCCTTTCGCCTTTTTTATGAGTCAACAAACTCTCATGAATGCCCTTGCAGATGAAGTCAAACGGGGCAGAATCGCGACAGTTGGTGTCAGTAATTACTCGGCAGAACAAATGCGAGAGGCGCATCATATCTTGGCTAAACGAGGTGTACCTTTAGCTGTGAATCAGGTACGCTACTCTTTACTGACGCGGCAAATCGAAAGTAATGGCATTTTTGCCGCTGCCCGTGAGTTAGGTGTAACAATCTTGGCATACAGTCCTTTAGCCCAGGGATTACTTACAGGCAAGTACACATCTGATAGCGCGGAAACTCCCAACGGTGCTAGAAAAATGGACCCGCGATTTAATAAAGAGGGCTTGGAGAAGATTGCACCAGTGATTTCTTTGCTACACAATATTGGCGAAAAACGCGATCGCACTCCCGCTCAAGTTGCTCTCAACTGGTTAATTGCTCAGGGAAACACAATCCCCATTGCTGGAGTAAAAAACGCTCAACAAGTACGACAAAATGCCGGCGCTTTAGGCTGGCAATTGACTGATGATGAAGTTGCCCAGCTAGACGAAATTAGCCGTCCTTGGCTGCATTAAGTACAGATAAAACTCTGCGATCCTCTGCGTTTACCTCAGCGTTCCTTTGCGTTTAAATCCTAAATTATTCAAACACAGGGGGCCACAGTTCTGATACTGTTAGCTCCCAACCCGGCAATAAATCTGGTAATGTCTGTAACAGTGAACATAAAACCACCAAAAATACTTCTGTCCTCATCATAAGGAGTCCGGCGTTTATTATTGTAAAGACGTTCCGGCGGAACGTCTCTACGACTCTAGAACTAATTAAGAAGCGGATTCTCTAGCAGGTGAACCAAGCTTTTTCGGTGTCATGGAAACGTCGCGACGGGTTGTGCGAGGTTTGGGTTTGGGATTACCACGTCTTTCTTCTTCAGAATTACCATCAGATTTATTCCAAGAAGTACGTGGGCGATCGCTCGAACCTTCACGACGCTTAACCAACTTCGGCTTGGGACCGGACATATCCTCACTTGGAATGTCCGCATCTGATTGTTGCAGCCAAGCGGGACGAGTTTCATCGTAAGCGATTTGCAATGCCGCAGCTGCGATCGCTTGGGGATCGTATTTTTCAATTAATTCGCTGATAATCGGCAAAAATGAAGCCAGACGTTCACCAGTTAAGGCTTCCCGCACTTGATCTTGCAATTTGTTGATATGTCGCGCTTCAATTTGAGCGCGTGTCGGAATCGTTAATACATGCCAGCTTTGGCGTACATGACGCTCAAAACCTTGCTGCTTGCGTCTTTCAAACGGCTGCACTAAAGATATTGCGGTTCCTTCTTTACCGGCGCGACCTGTCCGACCAATTCGGTGAACGTAGGTTTCTGGGCTATCGGGTAAGTCGAAGTTGATGACGTGGGATAGTTGATCCACGTCTAAACCGCGAGCTGCTATGTCAGTTGCTACCACCCAGCGCACTTGACGATTGCGAAATCTAATTAATAGGCGTTCCCGCGCTTGTTGCGACAAGTCACCGTGGTATTCATCGACACTATGACCAGCAGACTGCAATTGACTGGTAAGTTCGGCAGCTGTGCGTCGAGTGCGAACAAAGATTAAAGCTGTTTCTGGGTCTTCCATTTCCAGAATCGGTTGTAAAGCTTTAGCTTTTGTCCAGTGACGAGGAATCAAGTAAGCTACTTGATTGATTTTATTTGGTGCGGCTTTTGGCTGTTCGACTGTGACTGTCGCAGGCGATCGCAAAAATCTATTTACCAACGAGCGAATCGAAGGCGGCATTGTCGCCGAAAATAAAGCTGTTTGCCGTTCTTTGGGTGCTTGTGCGAGAATTTTCTCTACATCATCAATAAAGCCCATGCTCAACATTTCATCGGCTTCATCTAACACAAACCACTTGACATTATCCAGCTTTAAACAGCCGCGATCGAGCAAGTCTATCACACGTCCTGGTGTCCCCACGACCATGTGAACGCCGCGCTTGAGTTGCGACATTTGGCGCTCAATTGATTGACCTCCATAAATTGCCAAAACGCGCAATCCATCATTACCAATAAATTGCTCGATAGCGTCGTGAACTTGCATTGCCAATTCACGAGTTGGAGTCAAAACTATGGCTTGCACAGCTCTGTGATTAACATCTAGCTGTTCTAAAATCGGCAATGAAAATGCTGCGGTTTTGCCTGTTCCTGTTTGGGATTGACCAACGACATCACGACCGGCTAATAGTTGAGGAATTGCTTGCTCTTGAATATTGGTTGGTGTAGTGAAACCTAGTTTTTCTAGTTGTTCCGAGCGTTCAACAGAAATACCTAATTCTACAAAAAGATTCATTAATTCTCCTAAGACTTATTTTGATTTAGACTCTTTAACCGACACTTCACTTGTGACTATTGACAACTTGACCATAAAGGTCATATGTATCAGCGCTGTGGATCGCGACTGGGAAAATCTCTCCTAGCTTCGCTTCGCCTTTTACATATACCTGTCCATCGACTTCTGGAGAAAATCTCCCAGAACGACCGATTAATTCTCCAGTTTCCGGATTTTGTTGCTCAATCAGCACATCAACAACTTTCCCCACTTCCTGTTGATTTTTCTTCCAAGAAATTGGTTGTTGAAGTTCCATCAATGCTGAACGGCGTTCTTCCATCAATTCTTGGGGCAATTGATTTGGTAAGTTATGAGCAGGAGTTCCTTCCTCTGGGGAAAACGTAAAAACACCAACGTGATCGAATTCATGTCGCTGGACGAACTGTAGCAGATGCTCGAAATGCTCTTGTGTTTCCCCAGGATAGCCAACTATAAATGTTGTCCGCAGTACTGCTTCTGGTAGCGCGGTTTTAATGCGCTCAATTATCCCATCATTTACCCGTCCTTGCCAAGGACGGTTCATGGCACGCAGAACTTCTGGATGGGAATGTTGCAAGGGCAAATCTAAATAAGGTAATACGTTAGGTGTTTCTTTTATTGCCTTAAGAGCAGATGGAGTCAATCCGGTGGGATAAGCGTAGTGCATCCTTATCCACGGTACATCTACTTTTGCCAAAGCGCGAAGTAATTCGACTAATTTTGGTTCGCCGTAGATGTCTAATCCATAATTGGTGGTGATTTGAGAAATTAAAATTATTTCTTTTACACCTTCACTTGCTAGCTGTTGTGCTTCTTTGACAATGGATTCAATTGTACGCGATCGCTGATTTCCCCGTAGATAAGGAATGATACAAAACGCACAACGATAATCACATCCTTCCGCTACCCGCAAATAGGCTACACCCTCGCTTGTCGTCCGATAGCGCGGTGTGGTTTCATCAGCAATATAGGTCGGTTCGGCACTAACAAGCTTAACTCGTTCTCCCGATTGTACTCGCTTAATTACATCAACAATTTTGTGATAATCGCCAGTACCTACCACCGCTACTGCTTCTGGCAACTCTTCCAATAACTGTGCTTGAAAGTGCTGCGCCATACAACCTGCGATCACGATTTTTTTATTCGCTTCCGCTAGTTCTACTAATGTTCTTACCGACTCTTCTCTTGCTGCTTCAATAAAACTACAAGTATTGACAATAACGTAATCTGCTAAATCTTCATTACTATCTACAGCATAGCCTGCTTCTACCAGCAGTCCTAACATGTGTTCTGTATCAATTCGGTTTTTCTCGCAGCCCAGGTGAGAAATTGCAATTGTTGGCTTATCACCCATATTATCAAAAATCTTCTTTGTTTGTTCAAGACTCAACTACTAGATCGTGTTTGTGAGTTCTTAAGTCATACGCACCCTTTCTTAGGGACACTTGTGAAGGCGATTGACGCACTCAAATGCCCACAAAACTTTGACTCTATTTAGTAAATAGAGATCGTGCTATGATACTTTTATTAATCTGTTTCCCAGGGTCAAACTAAAGTGTCTTCGGATAAATAAAACACTTTTAATATATTTTAACAAATAGCCTGTTGTATTTTACACTACCGCAGGGTGTGGGTTGTTAATTTACCCATCGGGAAGCCGCCCTAAGGGCTGTTTGTGAGAAGTCGCTCGCAATGATGGGAAATCGAACTCGCGACTACGCCTGTAAAGCGGTAAGCTGACCTTGCACTCAGGTATTGCGTTCCTATTTGGATAGGTCGGCAAGACACCTAGACTACAAAGAAAGTGCCTCGCGTTTTGTGAGTGGCAAACTCCTCTTGTAGCCAGGTTTTATCTTAACATATCTTATGGAATGTTTTACAGCAATTTCCATCTTAAGGGGGAGGCAATAAAACAAACTGTTTTAAACAAATTTGTCATCAGTCATTGGTAATGGGTCAATGGTTAATGGTCAATGGTCAATGGTCAAGAGACTCTTGACTTTTGAATGCGTGACTTTTGAATGCGTGACTTTTGACCATTGACTTTAGACTTTAGACTATTGACTGTGGACTCCGCAAAGCGGGTTAAAGACGTGGACTTATATCAGCTATTTAAAACCAAAACACCGATTATTGGCGTAGTTCACCTACTACCGCTGCTGACTTCCCCCCGTTGGGGAGGTAGCTTAAAGGCAGTAATCGATCGCGCGGAACAAGAAGCGACAGCCCTAGCGAGTGGAGGTGTTGATGGGATTATTGTAGAAAACTTTTTCGATGCGCCGTTTACCAAAAATAAAGTAGATCCGGCGGTTGTAAGTGCCATGACTGTGGTAGTGCAGCGGATACAGAATTTGGTGACACTGCCTATCGGCTTAAATGTTTTGCGAAATGATGGATTAAGTGCTATGGCGATCGCCACCTGTGTCCGGGCGCAATTTATCCGTGTCAACGTCCTCACAGGCGTCATGGCAACCGATCAAGGATTAATTGAAGGTGAAGCATATGAATTATTGCGCTATCGACGGGAGTTAGGCAGCGATGTGAAAATTTTTGCTGATGTGTTGGTCAAACACGCCCGTCCTTTAAGTTCCCCAAATCTCACCGTCGCGGTGAAAGATACAATTGAGAGGGGTTTAGCAGATGCCGTGATTTTGTCTGGTTGGGCTACTGGTAGTCCTCCGAACGAAGAAGATTTAGAATTAGCTTCGGATGCCGCAAATGATACCCCAGTATTTATCGGTAGTGGGGCTAATTGCGAAAATATTGCTACACTGTTGCAGACAGCAGATGGTGTGATTGTTTCCAGTTCTCTAAAACGCCACGGTCGTATCGAGCAACCAATTGACCCGATTCGCGTAAGTCAATTTGTCGAAGCCGCACATCGGAGTTGGAACTCTAGGGCGGAAAAAAAATCAATTTTAATTGGTTAGGAGTTGGTAGTTAGTAGTTAGTGGTTAGGGATTTTCCAACCAACAATCAACAACTAACAACCAACAACTAACAACCAACCATATCCCAATCCTCATTTATTGTTGTTTAGGTTATGATTCGCCGTCGTTCTACGCCTTGGATTCAAAGATGGTCGCGCATTTTGATTGCCGCCATCGCAGCATGTGGTGCCTTGACCACAGCTTATCTTACGTTTGAAAAGTTAACAGGAGGCAAAGCCGCTTGTGTAGCACAGGCTGGTGTCAAAGGCTGTAACGATGTTCTTTCTAGTCCTTGGGGAACAGTTTTTGGTCAGCCATTAGCCTTGTTTGGATTTTTGGCATACACTAGCATGTTGATATTTGCTTTGGCTCCCTTAGCAATTAATGGAGCTGAAAATAAGGAAAATAAGGACAAGCGTCAAAAGCTAGAAAATGTTACATGGTTGCTGCTATTGGCAGGAGCGATCGCTATGACAGTTTTTAGCAGCTACTTAATGTACGTGCTTTTCTTCCAAATCAAAGCCGTTTGTCTTTACTGTATTGGTTCAGCTTTATTTTCTCTGAGTCTTTTGGTGCTGACACTTATCGGTCATGTTTGGGAAGATTTGGGACAAATATTTTTTACAGCAATTATTGTTGGCATGGTGACACTAATTGGCACTTTAGGCGTTTATGCTGGTGTCAATCCATCAGGTGCGATCGCTGAATCAACTTCTGGCAAACCGGTACAAATTAGCTTTACGGCAAAAGTAGCACCAAATCCCGAATTCGGTTGGGAAATTACCACCAAATCTGGTGAATCAGAATTAGCATTAGCACGCCATTTGGTGAAAATCGGCGCGAAAGAATACAGTGCTTATTGGTGTCCTCACTGCCACGAACAGAAGCTACTTTTCGGTAAAGAAGCCGAACAGATAATCGAGACAGGTAATCTCAAAGTTGAGTGTGCTGGTGATAGTCCAAAAGGTAAACCAGAATTGTGTAAAGCCGCTAAAATCGAAGGTTTCCCCACTTGGATCATCAATGGAAAAAGCTATGGGGGAGTGCAAAACTTGCAAGAACTAGCAACAAATTCTGGTTACACAGGTTCTACGAATTTCAAGTATTTTAAGTAATTAGACATACAAAGTGAAAAGTAGAGACGTAGCAATGCTACGTCTTTAGGGGTTCTGGGTAACGCATAATTAATTTCCACGCCTATATTTAATGGTAAAACACTTATAGTGTTGACAACATTTTGAAAATGCATAGGTTACTTGTGTGTTAGCTATATATAGGTAGCTTATGGCTATAAAAAAGATAAAATGTTTGTCCCACATTAGGTAATGGGAATGATTAAGCAGCTAGGCAAGGTTTTTTTGAACTTACTATTTAGACAGAAACAACCGCTTAGTCGAAAATACAGAGAATTGATTACTGCCTTCTGCGTAGCAGTCTGCATCTTAGTATTGCGCTCTTTTGGGTTATTACAATCCTTAGAGTGGGCAGCGTTGGATCAATTTTTTCGGTTACGTCCAGATGAATTGCTAGAAAACCATATTACCATTGTAGCGATTGATGAAGCTTCTTTGCGCCAACTAAATTCTTGGCCTATTACAGATAAAGCGATCGCTTCGGTGTTAGAGAAACTAAAAGTCCACAAACCTCGTGCTATTGGTTTAAATATATATCGAGATTTGCCAGTTGAGCCAGGACATGAAAAGCTAATTGAGGCTTATAAATCTACACCAAACTTGGTTGGCGTTGAATTATTGGGACATAACAAAAATACTATTGTTTCAGCCCCACGGGAACTAAGCGATCGCCATCAAGTTGGTTTTAATAATGTGGTGTTAGATGGTGATGGAAAAATCCGCCGCAGCTTGTTGTATTGGCATGACGTTGATCGTAAATTACATGAAAGTCTTGCGTTGAAGCTGGCTTTACTATATTTAAAGAACGAGGGTATTACTCCCAAGCAAACAGCCAGCAATCAGAAGTATTTCCAGTTAGGTAAAGCGGTGTTTCATCCTTTTGAACCGAATCATGGTGGCTATGTAGAAGCTGATGCTAGAGGCTACCAAATTTTATCTAACTTTCCTAAACCAGCCTGCAAAAACTTGCAAGTAGAATCCTGTCCTTTTCGTCAGGTTTCTCTTATAGATGTGCTAGCTAATCGAGTACCGAAAGACTGGATTAGCGATTCGATTGTGCTAATTGGTTCGACTGCACCAAGTCTCCCAGATGATGTCTTAATACCATACTCCAGCCGTTTGATGGGGACGGTTCAGCCTGTAGCTGGCATTCAATTACAAGCCTATTTTATCAGTGAGTTTATCGCAGCCGCCCTGGAAGGACGACCTTTACTGAAAGTTTGGTCTGATGAGATCGAATGTTTGTGGATTTTCGCTTGGGCTTATTTGGGAGTTGCTACCAGACGGCGAATACAACGCCCTTCTATTAGTGGCTTGAGTATAGTTTTTTGTTGTTTGCTGCTAAGTGGTTATGCTTATGTTGCTTTTCTTGATGGTTGGTGGATACCAATTTTTCCTGGTTTGCTAACCTTTTGCGGTTCAGCTGTTGTGCTGACTTATCAACTTGCTCACATACAAGAAGAATTAAAACGCTCTAAAGATTTTTTAGGACAAGTCATTAATACGATTCCTGATCCAATTTTTGTCAAAAATGAAAAACATCAATGGATTGTTTTAAATGAGGCATATTGTCAATTTATAGGTTATCCGAAAACCATGTTAATTGAAAAGTCAGACTATGACTTTTTCCCAAAACATGAAGCTGATGTTTTTCGCCGACAAGATAATCAGGTGCTTTGGAGTCAAAAACCCCAAGAACATGAAGAAGAATTTACCAATGCTGTTGGTAAGACTTATCTGATTGCTACTAAGCGATCGCTTCACAAAGATGCTGCTGGTAATTTCTATTTAGTTGGGGTCATCCGTGATATTACACAACGCAAGTTGATGGAAGAACAACTCAAGGACACTGCTGCTAAGTTATCCCAATCAAACACGGAGTTATCCCAATCAAACGATGAGTTAAAACGCAAAGAAGACCAGATGCGTTATCTTGCCTATCACGATCCCCTCACCGGTCTACCCAATCGCAAATATTTCGCTGAACAACTTCACGAGTCGCTAGAATGGGCGCGAAGCAACAATTTGTTACTAGTGCTGCTATTTATTGATTTAGATGGCTTTAAGCAAGTTAATGATAGTTTAGGACACGAGATCGGCGATCGCGTGTTGGTGACGATTGCCCAGCGACTGAACAACTCTTTGCGCGGTACTGATACCGTTTCCCGTTTGGGTGGAGATGAATTTACGGTGATTTTACGCGCAATTTCTAATATCAAAGTTGTAGCAAGAGTCGCCGAAAAAATTCTCAAAACTATTACCGAGCCAATTGTTTTCGACAAACATACTACCAGACTCTCCGCCAGTATTGGTATCAGTATCTATCCCATTAACAGCCACGACTGCGAAACTTTGATTAAACAAGCAGATATCGCGATGTATTGTGCCAAGCATTTAGGTAAAAATCGCTATGAATTTGCTTGAATTGGGCATAGTACCGCTGCGCGGAAGTCAAAAGTATTATGGAATGGGTTTTTTCCAGATTTTAAATGGTTGGTTTATTTACGCCGTGCTGTAATAGGGTATTTCTCTTTTTATTTATTTATTTATTTATTTATTTATTTAGTAAATATATATCTTTTGGCTGATGTCAAGGGCAGGATCATTAAGTACAAGGTCATAAATAGATATAACTTTGGGCTGATGTCAAAAACAGTACTTTTAGAGTATTTATTAAATGTTAAGAATCAGGACTTACGCAAGGACTACGCAGTTACGTCATTGCGACGCAAGGAAGCAATCTCAAAGTCTTGTTTTCTGGTTACGATTGCGTAAGTCCTAAGATTATTTGAAGTTAAGCAGTCAGGTATTGCGTATTTTTATCGATGATATGGCAAATAAAAATTTAGTTATTTACCGAAAAAATTAATCTGACTCTTGAAGATAATAAAAACAGGATGAAATCAAATGCAAGGGAATATACCGAGACAAATAGAAACAAGTTTAAGAATTGCTAGTGTTGTAGTATTTTGTATTGGCTCTGCCTTGATAATACCTAGAATTGTCGATGCAACAACAATTTTAAGCCGTTTGGCTGGTAATAGTGCGAGGGTAATTGAGAGGAGTTCTCAGACATTAAAGACTGAATCAAGTAGTGATACTTACGAACCGCCAAATAATGGTAGTCCTGACAGTCAACGTGGTACTGGCACACGTTAAGAAATTAAAAATTTACAAATTAAGATAAGTTGCTTTTTTCTACTGGGGTGTTCGGCGAGAAATTCCACCGCATAAACCTGCGCCTGCGCGTAATCAAATCTGGGAAACAAAGCCCCGTGTATAATTTAGCAGCACCAGTACCGACTACTAAGACGTTGATATTTTGTAAAGGACAAGGTTGGGGAAGTCGGGAAGTGGAGGGAGGGGAAAGAACAATTATTCTCCTTGTCCCTCATCTCCCCCTAGTCCCCTAGTACCCAGTTTTTATCTGTAGATGCCGTTGTTAAAGCGATCGTCTCCTTCGTTGAAGACGGCTTCCTGCTCGGTCACGGTAAAGTGATCTAGGTTGGCTTGCAGGATTTGTTTTTGGCGATCGCTTAATCCGGGAATGTTTAACACATCATTTAGCTCTTGGTAAGGAGCATGTTCGATGATTTTCCTAGCGAGGGTAGGATACAGTCCTGGATATTGCTGAAAAGCTCGCACGTTGGTGTTATTTAAGTCAAGTTTTTTACCAAATTCCGTTGCTAGTTTTTGGTCTGCCTTATTTTGCGTTGCTTGAGTGTACTCAACTGCAAGAACAGGCACAAGTTGCAAACCGACACCATTGATATTGCTAGCTTGGGCTATCTGAGTTGTTCCCAACCATCCCCAGCAGCCAAACAACAAGCTAAACACTGTTAATAAACGCACCAATCTTTTCACAATTTTTTACCTCTCCATCAAACTGAAATAAAAGTTTTAAGCTTAGAGCAGTCCTAAAGAGCGATCGCCATTCGTCGAAAAAACGACAAAGGACAATCCTCAATCTTATGCTCATAACGGAAATCAACACAGCAGTCATCAGAAACTAATATACAGCGTATTAATATCCACAATATTTCCTGCTACCGTTGTTGCTTGTACTTTTGCTAAAAATTATCTTACGTTCGCAAAAGTATTTATTTTTTTATCTTGGCGCAAACTAACCGCCCTTCTCACATGCGGAGACGCTGCGCGGAACGGGTTCGCCAGTCCCCCATCTCGATTCGGGGAGACGCTCAGAGCGAACGTGACGGAAACCGCCTTGGCGCTAGCCTCTCTATGAGGGAGAAGACGGGGGCTAAACTCGCCAAGTACGCCAATGAATGAGAGTTGTAGAGGGTTTTGGCGTAAGTCCGGTTTAAGAGGCAACGGCAGCTAGCAGAAATAAGCTATCTACCAAAATTGTACTCAGCACCGCTCCACTAAAGGCGTACCAATGCCGTTGTTTTTTAACTAACGGCAAAACGCCAGCAATCAACAAAACTACCGCGAGAATTAGCGCCCAGGTTTCTCCCCAAGGTGTTTGTACTTGCGCCACTGCACTATGCAGAATTGGTGATGCTAAAGCTGGTTCGACACTCATGATTTGCCGCCAATAAGGCATTAAGTCTACTAAGTAAAAATACACGTCGGTCAAAGCTGTACCCAGTAAAGAACCGAAATAAAACCAGTTACCGACTTTGCCCCAATTCCGCATTAAACACCAACAAGCAAATGGTAGCCCAATTGACTCTACTGGCAAATGCCACAACGGTTCCCAACGCAACCAGCCCCAATAAATTGAGCCGGCTAACCAACTCCAGCTGAATCCTAAGAGTAAATCTCCCCAAATATAAGTTGCGGAATTTGACATTAATCTAAAACTCAGCCAAACCCAAAACCCTGTTAATACAAAACTTAATAAAGGTAGCGATCGCACTAACGGCGCTTCGATAAACACTGGCACAGATACCAAAAGTACCGCAGCCGCAAACACTAACCAACCTTGCCCAGACAATGCCATCACTGCCAATGAGGGACTCAAAGACAGTACTGTCTCTAACTCTTCTCGGCTTTTTTGTACCGTTTCCGTCTTTAGAGCATTAATTAAAGGATCAGAAGCTGCGTAAGAAGAAAAGCTATTATTAATCAAAGTTTTTAATATTCTTTACTTAACTTTATATTATTTAAGATATCACAACAATAAATCCCCTGGGGGGGCATACTTATTTTACTTTAATTTTGATTGGCTAAAATTATCTGAACCGGACACAACCACAACAGAGGCGTAAAGTTGGATAATTCGGTAAGATTACGTACCTAATAACTGTTAACCTTAAATCCTTAACTATCCGATGCGATCAAAACGTCAATTATTTGTTCTTTTAAGTGCAGCATCCGCTTTAACCTCGTTTGCCGCATTCCCGCTCAAAGCTATTAGCACCCAACCTAATGCAGCAGCATCAGGGGTGCAACAAATGAATATCTTTCAAGCGATTATTTTAGGCTTTGTGCAAGGAATGACTGAATTCTTACCGATCAGTAGTACAGCACATTTAAAAGCCATCCCCGTGGTACTTGGTTGGGGTGATCCGGGGGTAGCTTTTACAGCCGTCATTCAACTCGGTAGTATCGCCGCCGTTGTGTGGTATTTTTGGCAGGATCTGGTGCGAATTATCAAAGGGGCGACAAGAGCGATCGCTCTTAAAGATTACAATGACTTTGACTTTCGTCTAAGTGTGGGAATTCTCTTAGGAACGCTGCCGATCATCTTCTTTGGACTTTTGATTAAAAAGCTTATTCCCGATTTTGATAATTCACCCATCAGAAGCTTATCAGCGATCGCTATTGCCTCTATTGGTATGTCAATATTACTCGGAGTAGCCGAAAAATTAGGCTTACGCCAACGCGACTTTGAGAAATTGACTATGCGAGATGGCTTATTGATGGGTTTAGCGCAGTCTCTAGCATTAATTCCTGGAGTGTCTCGTTCTGGTTCTACCTTAACAGCAGGACTATTTATGGGATTAGAAAGAGAGACAGCGGCAAGATTTTCCTTTTTGTTAGGGATTCCAGCTATTACTCTTGCTGGATTAGTCGAGTTAAAAGATATTCTCTCACTAGGGTTAAGTAGTGCTGCGATAGTTCCTTTAGTTGCTGGTGTAATTTCTGCCGGCGTATTTTCATATATAGCCATCGCCGGCTTGTTGCGCTTCCTCAAAACTCAAAGCACATGGGTGTTTATTTGGTATCGCTTGGTATTTGGGATAGCAATCTTGAGTGCGATCGCAACTGGAATGTTGAAGAATAGTTAATAGTCAATAGTCCAAAGTCAAGAGTCAATAGTCCAAAGTCAAGAGTCAATAGTCCAAAGTCTAAAGTCCAAATTTCATTGACCCTTGACCATTGACCATTGACCATTGACCCTTGACCATTGACCATTGACCATTGACCCTTGACCATTGACCATTTACCCATGTCTACCATTAATCCTGCCAGAATTACTGGTGTATTACCAGATTCCATCGCTGCGGAAATTGGCTTTGCGGTAGGGGATGCGATCGTTGCTATCAATGGTACGCATCCCCGTGATTTAATTGATTATCAGTTTTTGTGCGCTGATGAAGTTCTCGAATTAGAAGTTTTAGACGAAAAAGGCAAAATTCATCACATTGAAATCGAAAAAGATTACGACGAAGATTTAGGATTAGAATTTGAAACGGCACTGTTTGATAACTTAATTCAGTGTAATAACCGCTGTCCATTTTGCTTTATCGATCAACAGCCACCAGGCAAGCGAGAAAGCTTGTATTTTAAAGATGATGATTATCGCTTGAGTTTTTTGTATGGCTCATACTTAACTCTTACCAATTTACCAGAACGAGAATGGCAGCGCATTGAAAAAATGCGGTTGTCTCCCTTATATGTTTCGGTTCACGCTACCGAACCAGAAGTTAGAATTAGATTGTTGAAAAATCCCCGTGCAGGACAAATATTACAACAACTGAAATGGTTTCAAGAAAGACGATTGCAAATTCATGCTCAAGTCGTCGTTTGTCCTGGTATAAATGATGGAAAACATTTAGAACAAACATTGCGAGATTTAGCATCGTTTTCTACTGGGGAAGTTCCTGGGGTAGCATCTGTAGCAGTAGTACCAGTGGGTTTGACGCGATTTCGTTTAGATAAAGATGAACTTATACCAGTAAGTGAAGAAAAAGCCATAGAAGTGATTTCCCAAGTGCGATCGCTTCAAAAAGAATTTAGCAAAAAATACGGTTCTAACGTAGCTTGGTTAGCTGATGAGTGGTTTTTGATTGCTGGTGAAGAATTACCCAGCGAAGTTGAATATAATGACTATCCGCAAATTGATAACGGTGTCGGTTCGATTCGTTTATTTCTCAAGCAGTTTGCGATCGCTGCTGCCCAATTATTACCGCCAAAAATCTCGAAAGCGCGAAAATTTACTTGGGTAGTTGGCAATGCAGTTGAAAAAGCATTTCAACCTATTTTACAACAATTGAATTCTGTAGAGAATTTAGAAGTAAATATGCGTGCTTTGAAGAGCGATTATTGGGGACAGAATATCAGCGTGACTGGGTTGCTAACTGGTCATGATTTGCTTTTAAACTTACAAGGGCAAGATTTAGGAGAAGGAATCTTGCTACCAAAAGTTATGCTCAAACATGGTGAATTGATATTTTTAGATGATATGAGCATTGAAGAGGTAGCTAGCCAACTGAATACAAAAATTTTACCAGTCGCGGGAGTGGAAGATTTAATCAATACTTGTATTGATTTTGTAAAATTTCCCATCACTTAGAGACGTGGGTTTGAACACGTCTCTTTTTTATATTGAATTTTTCTCGCGGACTTACTTACTTGAACAAAAACTCCTAACCCTTATGAAAGCACTAATTCTTTCTGGTGGAAAAGGTACACGCTTGCGTCCCCTTACTTACACCGGTGCAAAACAACTCGTACCAATTGCCAATAAACCAATTTTATGGTATGGCATCGAAGAAATGGTAACTGCTGGTATTACTGATATTGGCATCATCATCAGCCCAGAAACAGGGGCAGAAGTTCAGGCAAAAACAGGAAATGGAGAACGTTTCGGAGCTAAAATCACCTACATCTTACAAGATAAGCCAGCAGGACTTGCTCATGCAGTGCAAGTTGCCCGTCCCTTCTTGGGAGATTCCCCATTTGTCATGTACTTGGGGGATAACGTGATTCAACAAGGGGACTTGAGTTACTTTTTGAAGAAATTTATCCAAGAACCCCAAGACGCCTTGATTCTGCTGCGTCCAGTTGCCAATCCTAGCGCTTTTGGGGTGGCAAAGGTAGATGAAACAGGACGGGTGTTACAGTTGATTGAGAAACCGAAAATTCCCCCTTCTAATTTGGCATTAGTTGGAGTTTATTTCTTTTCTCATACCATTCATGAGGCGATCGCTAATATCCAACCTTCTACCAGAGGTGAGCTAGAAATCACCGATGCTATTCAATGCTTAATTGACCGGAAAAAGCAAGTTATGGCTTGTCAACTTGAAGGATGGTGGTTAGACACTGGCAAAAAAGATGACTTACTAGAAGCTAATCGAATCATTCTTGACACCTATCTGACAAAATCAATTTTAGGTATCGTGGATTCCGAAAGTCAGGTTATTGGACGAGTGCAAATCGGTGAAAGGTCTAAAATAATTAATTGCACAATTCGCGGACCGGTAGTGATTGGTAGCGATTGTTATTTAGAAAACTGCTTTATCGGTCCTTACAGTAGCATCGCCGATAATGCAACCTTAATTGATACCGATTTGGAACATAGCGTTGTTTTAGAAAATGCAAAAATAGTCGGTATTCATCAACGTATTATTGATAGTGTAATTGGGCAACGCGCACAGTTAACAATTGCACCCCGTCGTCCCAAAGCTTTACGATTTATGATTGGAGATGACTGTCACATCGAACTGACGTGATTTATTTTTTAACAGTTAATTATTACTCTACGAATCTTGTTGCTCAATTAATCAATTCTCTGTCTTGCACAAATACTCAGTACCAAACAGTTATCATTAATAATTCACCAGAAGATGGTTCTATTCATAATCTTCAGAGTGAATCTGTTCTGATTATTGATGCCGGAAGCAATATTGGTTTTGGTAATGGTTGCAACTTAGGAATTCAATGGATTTACACTCAGGATACTGAGGCAATTATTTGGATAATTAATCCAGATGCCTATCTGCCAGAAAAGACTTTAGATATTAACCGATTTTTCAAATTACATCCAGAAATTTCAATTCTCGGCACAATTATTCATACTCCCACAGGTGAAGTCTGGTTTGCTGGGGGTCGCTTTATTGGTGCAACTGGCTCAATTAGCACTCAAGATATGTTAACAAATATTGATGCCGAATATGTAGCTTGTGATTGGGTTTCTGGCTGTAGTTTAATCATCAATCTTGCTAACTTTCGCGAATGTCCCTTATTTGACCCTGCTTACTTTCTCTATTATGAAGATTTTGAATTTTGCAGACGTTATGCTAATGAAGGATATTTGATTGCAATAACAAAGCAGTTTGATGTATTGCATCAGCCTTCCTCAATTACTAATAGAAATGCTTTTTTGAAAACAAAACATAGTACATACAGTTATTTATTGACTTTAGAGAAGCATACAAATAAGTTAGTTTATCTTTTGAGATTAATTCGATTAATTTGTTATGCCATATTATTGATATTTTTCAAACCTCAGATCGCATTGGGTAAACTTTACGGCACGTTAAATTATTGGCGGCGATAATATTTTGAAAGTTTCTCAATAATGCTAAACTAAAATTATCTTACTCAGTTATCAAATTACAGATGCTATGGTTGTACAAACCCCACCCCGTCACTACTCAATTGATGAGTACTTTGCTCTTGAGGAAACTACCGAGTACCGCAACGAATACCGTAATGGAGAAATTGTTACCATGACAGGAGGCTCAATAAATCATAACCAAATTATTGTAAATTTAGTAATTGCTCTGAGCCTTATTCTGCGCGAGCAAAATTATGGGGTTTACGCAAATGACTTACGCTTGTGGATTCCTCGCTATAACGAATACACCTACCCAGATATTTTAATTATCAAAGACGAACCCGTTTTTCAAGAACGACGCACCGATACTGTAGTAAATCCTTGTATTATCTTTGAGGTTTTATCCAAATCTACAAGTAGTCGCGATAGAGGTGATAAATTCACTTTCTACCGTTCAATTAGCGAATTTCAAGAATATATTTTGATAGACCAATATCAAGTACATATCGAGCAGTTTAGCAAAACTCCAGAGGGAAACTGGTTACTTACGGAATCTGATGTTGAAGATGGAATTTTGAACTTAGTTTCAGTTAAATGTCAAATTCCCCACCGTCAGATTTATGAGCGAGTTAAGTTTGAATAAATGAGCAATATATTAGTTAACTTATCGATTGTTTTTTCCAAACCCACAGGCATAAGTAACTATGCCACAAATCTTTTTCCCTATTTAAAAGCTCTTAACCCAACTTTATTAACTGCTCAAAATTATCCTGAATTTAATTGCTATCCAGTACCAGATAATCTGACTCCGAGTCAAGGCACAAAAGGGCATTTAAATCGCTTAATTTGGACACAATTTGAACTGCCACAAATATATAAAAAGCTAAAATCTCAACTTTTATTTTCTCCTCTGCCGGAAGCACCTTTATTTTCTAACAGTCGATTTGTTGTGATGGTTCACGACTTTATCCCGTTGCGCTTTCCCAAACGCTTTTCACCTCTTTTACCATATCATCGCTACTACATTCCCCAAGTCGTTGCTCAAGCACAACACGTTATCTGCAATTCTGATGCTACAGCAAACGACATTATTAAGTTTTGTCAAATTCCTGCTAGCAAAATTACGCCAATTCCCTTAGCACATAATGGTAATCATTTTCGCCCTTTGTTTGGGGGATGGGGAGATAATCGCTACTATCTTTATATTGGACGACACGACCCTTACAAGAACCTCCATAGGCTAATTGCTGCTTTTGCTGCAATACCTAACTGCAAAGACTACGAACTATGGTTAGCAGGATCAACCGATGCGCGTTACACCCCAGCTTTACGATCGCAAGCCGAAGAATTGAACATAAGCGATCGCATAAAATTCCTGGATTATGTATCTTACAGCGAATTGCCGAAAATAATCAATAATGCGATCGCCCTCGTTTTCCCCAGTCTTTGGGAAGGTTTTGGTTTCCCAGTTTTAGAAGCAATGGCTTGCGGTACTCCTGTCATCACCTCAAATCTCTCCTCATTACCAGAAGTTGCCGGCGATGCAGCGATTTTGATTAATCCCTACAACACCAGGGAAATTACAGAGGGAATGCACATAATTGCTACTGATAAAGAGTTAAGCGAGCAGCTTTCTGCCCAAAGCATCACCAGGGCAAATCAATTCAGTTGGGAAAAAACCGGACTTGCGACTGTCGAAGTATTGAAAAGGTATATGTGATTGTTAGTTGATAGTTGTTGGTTGTTAGTTGTTGGTTGATATAACAATCCGATGTTATTTTTGAAAAAATCTAAGTATATGATAGGCTGTGATAGACATCTCCAAAAATGAATGTAGAGACGTAGCAGTGCTACGTCTCTACAAAGTTTTGGATAACGCATATTTAAATTCGGTCGATGTTTAATCAAGATATATCAATTCTTTCTAAGTGTTCGCATCCTGTTTAAGTTCATCCTTCAGAACTTGAATAATATCTTCCATTTCATCAGCAAGTGCGAAACCAACAATGTCACATGGTTTCCCATTTTTATCTACATTCTTTTTTGCATTTATATTCAGAGCTTCAAAATCATTTCTTTTCTTCTCACTCTTAATTTCACTACCAACTCCGATAATAAAAATCTTGATAATTTGTTGGTTATCGATTTTTAGACAGGTGTCTCGAATTAGCCTTTCAAAAGCGCTTTTATCATCAAACACTCCATCGGTATAAATAATGAAGAAGGCACCTTGAGTCTTAGCTTGATATCTATTTTTGAACCATTTTTCATGAATGCAATATTCCAAAGTGGGCACAATGAACGTTGATCGATCAGGTTTATTCTCAGTAAAAATATTTTCTACTTGGTCAGCATCTTCAATCTCTTCAAAAAACCTATTTGTAACCTCGTTTCTGCTAAACAAATAGATCGAAATTGAATCAGAAATATTTTGTTTAAGTATCCGATCTGCGTCGCTCATAACTAGCTCCTGAAGACTTTCCCAACGTGTGAGATCGCTGCCAACCTCTGTTTTCGACATAGAGAATGACTGGTCTATGAGCATAAACACATCACGGTTATAAATTGGATCAAGTTTCTGATCTGCCATAAATTTATCCTGCAATATTTTTTTGTTCAATAATTTGTTTAAGAAAATTGTCAATTCTTTTCTCCATATAGTTTTGTGAGAATTTACAATTGACTGATTAGTTTCAATGGTTTCTGGAGCTTTTTCTATCTCTTCTATTTCATCACTATATTTATTCCAAAATGACTCTACATTTCCATCAAAAGTCTCAATAAGCTCTGTAGTAATCACGCGTAAAGCTAGCGGATAACCTCTGCAAGCTTGGCAAATTTGTAATAATTTTTGCTCCTGCGCTGAATTAAACCCAATTTTATTGAATAAGTCGCTCTGCTCTAACTCGTTCAATCTATTCAAGATTTTATTGAATAAGTCGCTCTGCTCTGACTCGTTCAATCTATTCAAGATTTCACGATGCCAAAAGTTTTTATAGCGGTAATATTCCATATTAAAAGTAAAGTCCTGCGAAGTAACTATTAATCTACTTTGACAAGATTCGGCTGATAATATACCCAGAAAAAATTTCTCCCACCATTCATCAATGCCATTCCATCCTTCTTTTTTATTCCCTTTTAGGAGTCGCTCAAGAGAATCAATCAGCACTAGCACCTGATTCTCCTGTAAATATTTTACCAGTCTCTGTAATAATAGCTGCGGCTTGCTACTGTCAAATGGAATTTCCTCTCTCCATGCTTCTAAGCATTTAGTTGCAACAGTGGCAAAGTCTGTGGACTCCATTTTGTTATCAAAATTAAGTCTGAGAAGGTTATTTGTACAGTCTCCAGAAGACCTGTCTTGCAACTCAACTACCAACCTTTCAGCCAAAGCAGTCTTTCCTATTCCTGTAAGTCCTAGAATCAGCAAAAGACGACATGACCCTCGAATCTTCTTACTTAGCTCTTCAACTAGCTCTTTTCGACCTACCCAATATGAAGAGTCATAGGAGAAAAAAGATACACCCAGGTCTGTCGCTTGGGTTGTATTACTATCTAGATCGATAATGTCTTGCCACTCCAGATCTAGTTTTCGGCAAATTTCTAGAAAATTAAGATAATCAACTGTTTTTCCATTGAGAAATTTACTAACAGTATCTCTTGACAACCCTAGTTCCTCTGCCAAATCCTGTTGGCGAGGAAAATTTTTATGCTGTAAAGCCAATCTAACTTTACTAATGTATTCCGAGGCGACTTGGAGCGATCGCGGCATAGCTGGTCTTCTATCCCAAGGATGAACTTTGTTCTAATTTTATCACTCATAAGAATTAAGTTCGACATAAGTTCGACATAAGTTCGACAAGTTTGGCAGCAACTCATACACCTTGGGTGGAATGTGGAAGTAACGCATATAGCTGGCTATATCTCAATACAGCTGTATCAGTTTTTACTTAAGGAATTAAGAAGCTTTTTAGTTCTGTCCTAATCCATAAACCCTTACAGAACAATGATTGTAACAGCTAAATACATCAAAAATTTGATTCAAGCAGCTAAGGATGCTGGTGCTGATCCTGCTCAAATACAAGAGCTTCAAGAAGAGTTATCAGAGATCGAGTCTGGAAAGTTGTTGAGTAGGGCAAATACAACTTTCAGTTATGAAAAAACTGAAAGTGACGGTACGAAAGTTATCTGTGTATCAACTGCCCCATTTTCGCCAGAGGATGATGATGATTTCGAGGGAGTCACCTTGAAGCCTGTGAAAGGTTTTTTGCGCCCCAAACCATAGAGTAACTTGAAAAAACTAAAAAATGTAACCTGCCTAGCAAATGTCACCTTTTATTTGCTAGGCTACTCCTGTTGCTGATTTTATATATGAATATGATTTTATCTAATACCCAAATCCTTGTAGAGACGTAGCACTGCTACGTCTCTACATGTGTATTCATACCTCAATTGGTGCAACACCATGCTATTTTATTGTTAATAAATAGAGAATATCCGTTGTATATATGCGTATAGACGATCGCACTGGAATATTTAGTCAGCCAGAACTACAAAATTTAGAAGCTTTTGTTTCCAACGATCTACTTTCTACTGAGGTAGATGTTGAATGGCTTGATGTCATTAGAATTCGTGATGATGGTCGCAATCGTATCATGGGATATTGGACATATACATCAAAGTTTGATGCTGACAATCAAATTAACGGGTTTGCCGCCGTAATTGTTTTGAATTATTTTTATGTAAGGACGTTGGCTCCGCAACAAAGACTTGACACACTAAAAAAAGTATTAGCCCATGAGTACGGACATCATTGGACTCTATGCTACCTTCTTATAACTCAACGTATTACTCATATATTTAACGACCCCATGCCCATAGAATACTATGAACTGCGAGGCTTGAACAATCAAGATCATGCTTGTGATTACTCTAGAGGTTGGGACAAATGTGACAAGGAGATTATCACTGAGGACTATCGAGTGCTATTTGCTCCAGAACCTTATAACCAAGATCATCAGATGATTAATAATACTAGTGGCAACCTTGCAGTGCCTACTCCTGAAGTTAAAAGATATATAGAAAATATGTCTCAAGACTATATACGCAAGCCAATCACCGCAGCGTGACTTGTTAGACCTTCATCTTCAGTTGGCAAAAAACCGGACTTGCCACCGTCGAAGTGTTGAAGGCGATCGCCCATTAATTTTGCTTACAAGTCAGTACAATAAAAAACCCACTCTAGTAGCGGATTATAGTTAAGTATACTGTTTATAGTCATTAACTTTTAACTTCGCGTTTTAACTCTTGTATTAAGGCTTGACATTGAAGACTAGCATCTCTGGCTTGTCTCATTAAATCAAGACCTTGTTTGCGGTTAATGCGTGATACTTCTACGGATTGATGACTTAATTGTGCAGCTAGTTTACCTAATTCTTTGATTTTGACTTTCAGTTCTTCCATTTTTTAACCTTCTAGCTCTGAGATTACAACATCTAAATTTTCCATTTGTTCATACAGTATATTCGCTCTAGTTTGAAGTAAACTAGCATCATCAAAATCTTCTAATTCCAACTCAATTTCTGCAAGATTATATAATTCTCTTGTTATTACTTCAAGCTTCTCGTACAGTTGTTTCAATGAGTCAATCGTTGTTTGTTTCAACTTCAGTACTACCTGACATTATAAAAATTATTTTTCTTCCAGCGCCTCGCTAAACATCGAATACACGTAGAGACGTAGCAGTGCTACGTCTCTACATGGTTGTTAGTTGTTAGTGAGCACTGGACATTAGGCATTTCCCCTTTACCCCTCTTCAAATTCCCACTAACCACTAACTCCTAACTCCTAACAAATTTAAGGCGTTCTCACTGCCCCAGAGTAAATTAAACCCCTTTGCATATCCATTGTTAAAATCGCCCCATCGCGAATTACTTGCGTAGCTTTCTTCACACCAACAATTACCGGCACACCGAGACGCAAGCCAATCACCGCAGCGTGACTTGTGAGACTTCCTTCCTCAGTAATAATACCTGCGGCTTTCCTAATTGCCTCTACAAAATCGGCACTTGTGTTGGGAGCAACCAAAATATCTCCCTGATTAAAGTTACTTACATCCATTCCAGTGTTACCCACTCGTGCGCGACCGCTGACGGAACCTTGTCCTAATCCAATTCCTTGACCTAGTATCGCCGTCACGACTTCAACTTTAATCAAATCCGTCGATCCAGAAACTCCTTGGAGAGTGCCGGCGCTCATTACCACCAAATCCCCCTCAAACAAAAGTTTATTTTCTTGAGCAACGTTGATTGCGGCTTGAAAAGTCTGACCGGCGGAAGGCAATTCTAGCACCAACAGGGGTTTTACTCCCCACACCATCTGTAATTGCCGTGCCACATTGACGTGAGGAGTTACAGCCAAAATCGGCGTTTGCGGACGGAATTTGGAGACATTGCGAGCTGTTGCGCCGGTTTGCGTTAAAGTCATAATTGCCGCTGCTCCGAGTTGCTCGGCAATTTGCCCCACCGCTTGACTGATGGCGTTAGGAATCGATCGCCTGGTATCTTTAGAGAGACGATTACTTGATTCTCGCGCTTCTTCTTGCTCAATCCGCTCGGCAATTCGTGCCATAGTCGCTACAGCTTCCACAGCGTATTCACCCACCGCAGTTTCATTAGAAAGCATCACCGCATCCGTGCCATCTAAAATCGCGTTTGCCACATCCGACACCTCAGCGCGAGTCGGACGGGGATTATTCACCATACTGTCTAACATCTGGGTAGCGGTGATGATGGGAATTCCCATGCGATTTGCCGTTGCAATCAGCCGCTTTTGGAGGATAGGAACATCTTCTGCGGGTAATTCTACACCCAAGTCGCCTCTAGCCACCATCACACCATCACACAAAGCCAGAACTGCTTCCATTTGTTCGATCGCTTCGTGCTTTTCAATTTTGGCAATAACTGGCACTTGTTTACCCATGCTAGAAATTAGCTCTTTAATTTCTATCATGTCCTGGGGATTGCGGACAAAGGAAAGTGCTACCCAGTCTACACCTTGGTCTAGACCAAACATCAGATCCTCGCGGTCTTTGTCAGTCATCGCTTTAATTGAAAGGTAAACTCCGGGAAAGTTCACACCCTTGCTGTTAGAAAGTTTACCAGCCACGGTGATGCGACAATGCAAATCGCCTTTTTCGCGGTTAATTTCCTCCACAACCATTTCCACTCGTCCATCGTCAAGAAGGATTTTTGCGCCAAGGGGGACTTCCTCTGCTAAATAATCGTAGGTGACGCAACTTATATCTTGCGTGCCAATCACCGGACGATTTGTCAAAGTAAAGCGATCGCCTTTTGCCACAACTATAGATCCATTCTCAAACTTACCCAAACGAATTTTTGGTCCTTGCAAGTCTTGGAGAATACCCACAGGCTGATTTAATTCAAAGGCAATTTGCCGAATTAAGCGAATACTGCGTTGATGATCGGCATGAGTCCCGTGGGAAAAGTTTAGCCGCAGCGTCGTTGCACCAGCTTCAATAATAGCTTTGAGCATTTCTGGGCTGCTGGTAGCAGGACCAATCGTAGCCACAATTTTTGTCCGGCGTAGAGAATCTCTTAGTTGCATATAAGCTGAATCTAGCGATCTATCCTGGGAGTCATACTAAGTTAACTTGATCTATATTTCAGTCGCTGCTATATCCAAGCAGTTTGGGAAGATGATAATGGGCATTGGGCATTGGGCATTGGGCAATGGGCATTGGGCATTGGGCAAAATTCCTCTCCCCCATCTCCCTCATCTCCCTCATCTCTCTCATCTCCTCATCTTCCCCTAAAGGGTTTGTGACAGAATCATATCGTTATTCAGCTACAGATATCTTAAAATGGGGATAAATCTTGCTACACAAAACTTTATTATTAATGAGTTTGTATCGTAGCAACTACAAAATTTGATTAACAAAGAGTTAAAAATGGTAACTTTGGAGGCACAAAAGCCACTGACAGTCCCACCGAAAGAATTTTTGGCGCCTCCGGGTGATTTTAATCCCACGCTGCTAATGTTGCTAACGGCAGTGACAATGTTTGTTTTATCTAACTTCGGTTACTGGCTGTGGCAATGGCAGCACTGGCTATGCTTTACTATCAATACGATCGCTCTGCATATAGCTGGCACTGTAATTCACGATGCTTGTCATCAATCTGCCCATCGTAACCGGGTAATTAATGCCATTCTGGGACATGTCAGTGCCTTGATGCTAGTTTTTGCCTTTCCTGTGTTTACGCGGGTACATTTGCAGCATCATGCTCATGTGAACGATCCAGAAAACGACCCAGACCATTATGTTTCTACAGGAGGACCGCTGTGGTTGCTTCCAGTCCGCTTTTTATACCATGAGGTGTTCTTCTTTCAGCGGCAACTGTGGCGCAAAAATGAGCTTTTGGAATGGTTTCTCAGTCGGTTGTTTGTGGCAGTAATTTTTTATATCTCAGTTCGATACCACTTTTTGGGTTATCTTCTCAACTTTTGGTTTATACCTTCAGCGGTAGTTGGGTTAGCACTGGGATTATTTTTTGATTATCTACCACATCGTCCTCATCAAGAACGCGATCGCTGGAAAAATGCCAGAGTTTATCCTAACAGAATTCTCAATCTCCTAATTATGGGACAGAATTACCACCTAATTCATCATTTGTGGCCCTCTATTCCTTGGTATAATTACCAGCCCACATATTATATGATGAAACCGCTTTTAGATGAAAAAGGTTGTTATCAAACTTCTGGACTGTTACAAAAGAAAGACTTTTTTGAGTTCGTTTACGACATCTTTTTAGGTATTCGCTTTCATCACAAAAAAGTAGAATAATCGGGTAGAGACGTTCCGCCGGAACGTCTTTACGAAACATCGCCAGTTAAAATATAAGAAGAGTAAATAAATGCTCTTAAATGTAGTAAGGGCTGAAGCCCTTAAAATATTATGAGCGGTAAACCGCTCACTACGTATGAGTATATTCTATGTTTAATTACGATCACTTATTTGTCTCTAAAACACCTACAGGTAAATACTTTGTAATAGTTCACGCTCTTTAAGAAAGCACTGGTAATGAAAAATGAAAATTTGGATGTGGAGTGCCATTGGGCTTTTAGTTATCAACTTATTTGTAGTTGCAATTGTGGCATTTTTGATTCACAGAGATAGTACAGAATTGAATCAAAATCAATCACAAAGTCAAGAAAACCAAGTAAGTAGCTGGACATAATTAAGTAGGTGGGCAGAAAAATTTACAGGTATGTCATTACGAGCGTAACGGAGTGAAGCGAAGTAATCGCAAGGGTTCTGAGGTGTTTACATTCTGTTACATAGTTGACTTTATTTGTGCCTACCTACTTAGATATAAAAGAAGAGTTCGTAGTGAGCGATTTATCGCTCTCGGCAAGCATTTTAAACACTAAAACCCTTTATTACAAGTTTACGTTTAATTTAGTTTTCCTATCTTTACACAAATTGGGTTTAATAATTAGCCAATGTTAACGAAAAAGCCCTGACGGTTTAGGCTGGGAATTTTCGACTTGAGCAGGAGCAATTATCTGCAAAGACCAATAACTTACAAACATAAGAATTAAACCAGAAATTGCGCCGATTAATAAGCCCATCATTAAAGCAGATTTACTAGGAAAAATAGAAAGAGTCGTATCATTTGTATAATTGTTTAACTCCGATTCCAAAACTTGGTTAGTGTTGTCTGTGGATAAAGGTATTTGAGTTTCAAATGTAAAGTCTTCTGGTGGTAGAGTAATATCTGACTCATGCAGTGGCATATATAAATTTTTCACTAGCAAAAGCGCTTCTAGCGCTTCTCTTGCCGACTTATATCTATCTTTAAAGTGATAATGCACCATATTATTAATTACCGAGACTAGCTGAGAATTAACCTGAGTTAGATGTTGCCAAATTAGCTCACCTGTATTACGATCTTCTGGTAATTGTGTTGGATGTATCCCCGTTAAAGCTTGGATGCCAATTATGCCTAAAGCATAAATATCGCTATTAGGACGTGGTTTACCTCGCTGTTGCTCGTGCGGCATATAGCCCGGAGTGCCGATCGCAATGGTAGAATATTCAACAGGAATAAAGTTTTCTTGACCTCTAATCGATTGATTACCCATTGGCTTAACAGCACCAAAATCAATCAGCACTAACCGATTATCCTGCTTTCTTCTAATAATATTACTTGGCTTGATATCTCGATGAATCATTCCCTGGCTGTGAATAAAATTCAGGATATCCAAAATTTCTTGCAAGAGTTGGAAAACTTTTTTTTCCGACCAACGTTTGCCAGGTATAAATTCTGTATTTAAGGGATGTCCTTCAATAAACTCTTGCACTAGGTAGAACTCAAAATTGTCTTCAAAAGAAGTCAAAAGATGAGGAACTAAATCATAATTGTTCAGTTTTTTTAGAGCCTCTACTTCTCTAGTAAATATCCTTCTACGAATTTCTAACGGGATAGAACATTCACTGCTAGGTAAAAAATGTTTAATAATGCAGGTGGGATGCTCAGGTAGATGAGTGTCTTGAGCCATGTAAGTTCGACAGAATAGACCTTGACTTAAAACTTGGACAACCTGGTAACGTTGTTTGAGTAGCTGGCTTAACATGTTACGATCTACCTAACGGTTGTATTAAGTAATTTTACTTGAACAAAATTCTCTCTAAAATTAATATATAATTTTTATCTAAGAAGATTTACGGAAATTATCTACACTTGTATTTAAACTTCATAAAAAATGTATCTAATGTTTTGCAGGAGGTTTGTCAATTAGGTAAATTGAGCATTGAACTATAAACTGAGATTAAGTATTCATTAAACCCTGTTTATGACTAACTAAATTGCAGGAAGAAAAAATGAAGAATACTAGCAAAAGAAGTCTCCCACTAAGCAAAGATGCCCAGCAAATGATCAGAGGTCTGATATTTGGCGAACTACTTACAATTCTAATAATTGGTGGACTCTGGTTGTGGCTAAGACCGCGATTGTGGGTCAACAATGGTACTTTTACGAACTCTGATCAAGGTGCAAACACTGCCTCTAGTTCTACTAATTCCAGCTTTCAAACTGTTAGTGATGTGCCCATTGGAGCATTTAAATACGGTGGAAGTACGACTTGGGCACCAATTAGGCAACTGGTAAATTCTTATATTCAAAACATTCGTCCGGAACTACAACTCCAATATGTAGACCCTCCTAATGGTAGCCCGGGTTCCGGAGCAGGTATTAAAATGTTGCTTGATGGGAAATTAGATTTTGCTGAATCTTCCCGTCCCCTGACTGCCGAAGAATATGCTCTAGCTAAACAGCGAGGTTTTACACTTGAGCAACATGAAATTGCTATTGATGGAGTAGCAGTAGTAGTTAACCAAGCACTTAATTTACCAGGCTTAACAGTTGAGCAGTTGAAGCAAATTTATTTAGGACAAATTACTAACTGGAAGCAAGTAGGTGGAGTAGACTTAGCGATTATCCCTTTGGCTCAACAGCCGGAAAACGCAGATACAGTATTATTTTCTGATAAGCCCAAGTTAAAACAGGTGTTTGGTTCTAATGTTCAGTATGTCTATTCTACCACGGAAGCCCTACGCCGAGTCAGTAAAACTCCTGGTGCTGTATATTACGGTTCTGCGCGAGGTGTAGTACCTCAGTGTACGGTAAAGGCTTTACCCCTTGGTCAGGTGTCTACGCAGCTAATTTCTCCTTATCGTGAACCGTTGATACCTTCAAATCAATGTCCACAAAAGCGCAATCAAGTTAACACCGAAGTCTTCAAGAACGGTAGTTATCCAATAAAGAGCAAATTGTTTGTGATTATTAAGCAAAACAAGGGTCGAGAACAGAAAATTGGGGAAGCTTATACTAGACTTTTGCTGACTGACCAAGGAAAAAAAGCGATCGCTCAAGCTGGGTTTATCCCCTAATTCGTAGTGAGCAGTTTACTGCTCATGACAAAGATTTTAAGGACTGAAGTCCTTACTACGTTTAGGAGCCATAAAACTTTATAATTAACTAGAGAAGTTAGGGCGAATTCCAGTCTGGACGCAAGTTAGCAGCGTGACGCAAATAGATATGGTGAATTGGCTCAGAGGGTGACAGATAAGCGTGAACTAGAAAACGGATGCAACGTTGCAAACTACCCTCAACGTGCATTTGCTGCACATCTAACATTGGCACATTATCCCAACAAGGACGAGATCGTGCGATCGCTGCCGGAAAAATAGCATCCAAATCCTGTGTCACTGAGAAAGTAACACTAATCATGTCTGTTGGATGTAGATGATTCCGTTTTTCTAGTTCATCTAAGAGTTCTATAACCGCTTCACGCATTGCCTCAACGTTATTTTCAGCAACAGTTGTTGCTCCGCGAATCGCCCGCATTCGCCACTCCACGCCAATTTCCTCCTTCATTAGTCAACAGTCATTAGTCAACAGTCATTAGACCATTGACCATTGACCATTAAACCATTAAACCATTTATGGTCGATACAACCACAAAGGCTGACCGCTGGTGGACATTTCAAATTCCATCCAATCAATCCGAGCCTTTAGTACTGACGAAACCTGAGCGCTACCTGGTAGCAAGCGACTCAATAACGGTTTAGGTTCTTCTAAGGTGTAAGTGAGTGTTTTTTCGGGGTCAAGACCAACTAGTTCTGCTGCCCAACGTCGCGCATCTTCTTCTGTTCCCAGTCGGTCAACAACACCCAACTCTAAAGCTTGCTGTCCGGTAAAAATCCGACCATCGGCGAAACTTCTTACAGTTTCTTCGGCTAAATTGCGTCCTTCGGCTACTGTTTGCACAAACTGTTGGTAACTTGTGTCAATTAACTCTTGCAAGATGTTTTCTTCTGGTTCAGTCAGTTCCCGGTCGAATGACAAAATATCTTTGTAGGGACCGGACTTGATGACCTTAAAGGAAACACCGATTTTTTCTAGCAAGCGTTCCAAATTATTACCACGCAAAATTACACCAATACTACCCGTAATTGTACCAGGGTTAGCAACGATGTGTTCGGCTCCCACGCCGATATAGACACCGCCAGAAGCGGAAATATTACCAAAACTAGCGACAATTTTGATTTTTTCACGCAAACGCTTCAAAGCGCTGTAAATTTCTTGAGAATCTCCTACTGTACCACCAGGGCTGTCAATGCGTAGCAACAAGGCGGGAAACTTGCGTTCCTCTACAGTTTTTAGGGCTTCTAAAACACGTTTGCGAGTAGCACCGGCGATCGCTCCGGTAATTTCAATCCGAGCAATTTGTTTACGAAACTTGGGTTTAAAGGGCCATACCATGAGCAGTCAAAAACCTCATTATAAACTTAATATAAAATGCCAGAGCGCGAATCTGACTTGATGAATCGATATAAATTAACAACGAGCAAGCCGCAGTGCTATCAGCATTTTAATTGAATTTTTGTGATTCTGTGGGTATCTTTACTTATTAGACATCTGGTAGAAAAGACGTAGAGACGTAGCATTGCTACGTCTCTACAAGGGGTTCGGGCAACGGATAATAAGCATAGTGGTGGGATATCTATTATCTTATCTCTTACAGCTCGTAGTAATCTGTACAAAGCTGCGTCAAGCCTTTAAACCGAATTGTGCGTTTTGGGTAAATGATGACTTTTAAATAATAATTAAATTTTACCAATCCCTTTCCAGATAAGGATTAGCAGCTTTTTCAAGTTTTGTTTTATCTATTTTTTATAAGTTATACAATTTACCAGCTTTCTCAAATACTATTTCTCGCACTTAAGAATCGCTTCGTAAAATTTGACACCTGTAATAAACATACATGTCAAATAAAGCACCAACGAAACTACAAGTTAAACAAATTACAAATATTCCGCGTAAGGGAGTCCCACTGCCAAAGGTTGCAAGAAAACGGATAATAGCAAGTGCGATCGCACTACTGACATCTTGTATACCTGGAAAGTTACCGATGAGGGATAGAGAAAACAAACAAACCCCCACTAGAAACAAAGGAGCGACAAAACTAAAAATAATCGTCAGCAGCAGCGAGCGGAGAAAGTTAGTAAAAATAGTCATCTTCGGACAGGCTCCGTAAGTGAATCGGTAAAAGCTATATACCTGTATGTCACTTTCTACAATAAGTGCGATCGCCCTGCCACAGAGAATATGTCAAAAATCTTAAGTTTTCATTAAAATAATTATCTATCACTTTTACTAGATGCTGAGAGCATCGATAATATCTAAAATTCTTAGAACCCTGGAAAAATAAAGCTTCCCATGAAAGATTGCCACATTTAATTGTCTTACAAGCAACCTCAGACACGCTTAATATTCTGAGAGGAGCTTTAAACTAAGTTAATATTTCGCCCAAGTGGGGGAAGGGTGATGTGGGGGAGATAATCCTTCCTGACAACTAACCACTAACTAAAAATAACTGAGTTTCGCTATTCTTAAGGCAGTTACCGAGTTAACTTGTAAACTTTGAGCAAGACTACATCCAAATTCAGCTTAGGATTATGGAGTCAGCGATTGCTGGCAGCAATTCTTTTAGGTGGACAAGTATTAGTTCACCTAATTAAGGGCAAAATCAATCGGCGCAACACCTTAGAGCAAATGGCAACGGTTGGACCCGATTCGCTCTTTATTGCTTTATTGACGGCTGTTTTTGTAGGTGCGGTGTTTACCATCCAGGTAGCGCGGGAGTTTATCAATTTTGGGGCAGGAAACGTCGTCGGCGGAGTGTTGGCGATCGCCTTAACAAGAGAACTCTCACCGGTGCTAACAGCGGTGATTTTGGCAGGACGAGTCGGTTCGGCATTTGCAGCGGAAATCGGCACCATGCGCGTCACAGAACAAATCGATGCCCTGCTAATGTTAAAAACCGATCCGATTGATTATCTAGTTATTCCCCGGGTAATTGCTTGCGGCTTCATGCTGCCAATTTTAACTATTTTGTCTTTAGTCACAGGCATGTTGGGAGGATTGATAATTGTTACGAATATATACAACCTCTCGGAAACGGCATTTTTAGACTCCGCTCGTAACTTTCTCGGCATTTGGGATATTTGCAGCGCTTTGATTAAAGCGGCTTGCTTTGGAGTTTTAATCGCTGTCATTGGTTGCAGTTGGGGGATGACGACAACCGGAGGAGCCAAAGGAGTGGGAGAATCAACGACAACTGCGGTTGTTACCGCTTTGTTGATGATATTTGTGTTCAACTTCTTTCTTTCTTGGTTAATGTTTCAGGGAACCGGCAAGGGATTAGGGTAACGGTTCTACAGGAGCATTAACTAGTACGCGATTGTGTCTAAGCGCCCTAGAATATGAATAATATCTACCATTAAAATGAAAGCAGAGTTTGAGACTATGACTAAAACCTATGCTCAATACGCGGTATCAACCGTAGAACTCAAGCCTAGTTACAATATACCTGTAGTGTTGGTTATTGCAGCCATTCCTCTGATTTGGGTGCAACCGATAGCCGCAGGTGCTTTAGCCCTTTTTGGCTTATTTCTCATGTTTCAAGCAGTAACTCTGCGTTTGCAATTTACCACCACAGACTTAGATGTTTACAGAGGTGAAAAATTAATTCGCCGCTTTCCTTACCAGGAATGGCAAAATTGGCGTATCTTCTGGAATGGGGTTCCTATATTGTTTTACTTTAAAGAAGTCAAAAGTATTCACTTTTTACCGATTATATTTGACCCCAACACCCTAAAAAGTTGTCTAGAAGAACGTTGTCCACGTATTTAGTTCTGAGTGCTGTAAAGTCCAAAGTCAGCAGTCCATTGACCCTTGACCATTGACTCATGAGGTGCGATCGCAAGTGATATCATGTCTGGTAAATTACTTACAATTGTATTGACGTTCCGCCGGAACGTCTCTACCAAGGTTGTGATGTTTTTATTACTGTTAATTAAACCGACATGATATGAATTGTAATATCACTCCTAACTATCTATATATTGCACTATTGTTTATGAACCCAGAGGAATCTCAAACTCCAGAACCTATTAATGAGTCATTAATGGAGAAACTTGAACTTAGCCCTGTAATTGAACATCCAAAAAACTCACCTGTTGAGTTAGTGAATGAAACTCAAACAACAAGTCAGATAACAGAAACACCAGAAAACTCAAATTTTGATTTGCCTACACCGCAAGGGCAAAATCTGACTGTTGAACCAACAGAAAATTCATCCGCAGCTACTGCGCTAGAGTCAGAAATAGAAGCATCAAAAGATAATTCACTGATAGAGTCAGCAGCGCAACGATTAGCAGAATTGCAACTTACTGAACTAGCGCTAAAAGAAGAAATAGCTAACTTGCAAACTTCTTACAAAACTCTTCAAGCGCAAGTGAATGATACCCAAATAACTATGGGAAAAGTAGTGCAAGAAGCCTTGACGCAATTAGAACAACGCAAACAAGCGCTACAAATTTCTGTAGAACAATTGGAAAGGCGTCAAGAACGCATCCGCAACGAAATGCGAACCACTTTTGCAGGTGCTTCTCAAGATTTGGCAATCCGCGTACAGGGTTTTAAAGATTATCTCACCGGTAGTTTACAAGATTTGGCATCAGCCGCAGAACAGTTGCAATTAATGCCGACTGTTAGAGAACGAGAAAAAGTAACTGTAAAACAAGCTAAATCAGTAGATATTGAGCCAGGAATCCCTCAATTTGCTCAACAACAGTTTCAAGATACCACAAAGCAAATTCGCCGCTTGATTGACCAATACCGCACCAAACCAGATTATTATGGACCAGCTTGGCAACTGCGCCGCACTTTTGAGCCGGTACATGCCGAACGAGTTTCTAACTGGTTTTTCAGCCAAGGGGGACGCGGTGCTTTGCGGACGATGAATAGCCGATTGCAAAATATTCTGATTTCCTCAGCGGTGATTTCGATATTATACCAATTGTATGGCGATCGCCTCCGAACTTTAGTATTAGCAAATACACCAGAACGCTTAGGTGATTGGCGACGCGGCTTGCAAGACTGCTTGGGAATCGGTCGCCCAGATTTTGGACCCGACAAAGGCATGGTATTATTTGAAACAGCCGAAGCGCTAGCGCAAAAAGCCGATCGCTTGACAAAAGCCAATCAACTACCTTTAATCATAATTGACGATTCTGAGGAGCAAATCAGTTTAGGATTATTACAATTTCCTCTTTGGTTAGCATTTGCTCCTGACCCGAAAATGATGCGAAATTCTGATGATGACTATTAAGACTTAGGTAGAGACGTTCCGCTGGAACGTCTCTACGGGAATTAGTGGATAGTAGTATTTTTTGACAACCAACCACTATCCACTAACAACCAACAACCAACAACTAACAAATATTGTTTATGGCTATTTGGTTGACTTTGTGCGGAGCGATTGTGATTGTAGCTTATCTGCTGGGTTCATTTCCCACGGGTTACATTGCAGTCAAGCAGTTGAAAGGTATTGATATTCGCTCAGTTGGTTCTGGTTCAACTGGGGCAACTAATGTGTTACGAACTTTGGGTAAAGTACCGGGAGCGATGGTTTTACTGATTGATGCTTTCAAGGGAGTATTAGCGTTAGCGATCGCTTACTCATTATTTAACTATGTGCCTTTACAAAACTTTATCCCCCCAACGGTAGATGTAAATTTATGGCAACCGTGGGTAATAACTTTAGTTGGGTTAGCAGCGATATTAGGACACAGTAAATCAATTTTTTTAGGGTTTACTGGTGGTAAGTCAGTTGCGATCAGTTTGGGTATTTTATTAGCGATGAATTGGCAGATTGGTTTGGCTACAGCGGGGGTATTTGCGGTTGTAATTGCAATATCGCGGATTGTGTCTTTGAGTTCGATTGTAGGTGCTGTAGCTGTTCCAATTTTCATGACACTTTTACATCAACCTTTGCCTTACATTTTGTTTAGTGTCGCGGGTGGATTGTATGTGATTTTGCGACATCGCGCTAATATTGAGCGTTTGCTTGCTGGTACAGAACCAAAAATCGGGCAGAAGGTGCAAGTAGAAGCGGAAGAAAGTTTAAATTCGGCTGGGACAACTTAAATATTTTAACTTGAGAGGAATCATCTTATGGTTAAGGTAAGCATAGAAAAACAACTTACTTTAGAAGAATTTCTGGCGCTTCCTGAAGGTGATATAAACTATGAATTTGTTGATGGTTATGTAGTAGCGAAGGTGTCACCAAAGTATTTTCATTCGACCTTGCAAAGAGCTTTATTAATCCTCTTAGATATATGGTGCAAAGGTAAAGGTAGAGTAGTTTCAGAATGGGCTATTTTGTTAAAGCGTCGGGGTAAAGATTGGGCACCTTTACCCGATGTGACGTATATTTCTTATGAACGATTGCCGAAAAGTTGGAGACGTAATGAAGCTTGTCCAGCAATTCCGGAATTGGTAATTGAAATTATCTCTCCAGACCAAACATTGAAGGAATTTGAAGAAAAAGCTAAGGATTATTTTGCGGCTGGAGTGTCACGAGTTTGGATTGTAGATCCGGATGCGATAAATATTAAAGTGTTTTTCTCGGCTGATTCAAGTCAAGTTTATACAGATACTATGCCGATTGTTGATGCGCTGTTTCCTGGTTTGGAGTTAACAGTCAGGCAAATTTTTGAAGAGGCAGAATTGATTTGAAATACTTCAGATACCCGACTTCTCTAAGAAGTCGGGTATCTTGTTTTTCCAAAGGTCATTTGACGTCTTCTTGTCTCAAAAGTTCTGTATATTCGTCTAATCCTTCTTCATCAGTGACGATCCAGATTGTTTCTTCGTTCTGCATATACGTAAAAATTCCCAAGTATTTCTCTGATAACTACATACTGCAAAGTCTGAATTTCGGGAAAAAAGCCATATTAAGCATTAATCACTAATTGGCTGAGACGTTTAAGTATTCTGAAAACGTCATATAAATCATTTCCAGGGTTGCGAATTGCAAACAACTTTGATGTCGCATACTGTACAATTTCACCTTTAACTAATTTGATGAAAATGAAACTTCCACCTGTCGTAATCATACCAAAGCAAGGTTTTTCAGGATGAGGATTTGCTAACATATAAGCGAGAATTTGAGCTAATCCTTCTTCAATAGAATAAGATGCTCTTTTGGATTCAATGACCATCACCCAAAATTGGTCTTTTAAAATTAAAGTACCAATTCTTCCTTTGATAATTACACCTTCATCTTCAGTGAGAATATCAACAGATTCTTCTGATTTGACATAAAAAGGATTTAAGTAGAAGTCGGCGATAAACAAAATTGGATCAAGTACCGCCATTCTGACGATATCTTCAAGCATTGGTGGGTAATTCAGAAGATTGATAAAACCTGCTTTTACTTTGTCTAAAAGCTGTTTGTCTAAATCAGTTATTTCTGGGAGATTATCTTGCCACTCGCGGAAGAATTGGTCATTTTCAACTAGCTGAATCCCAAATGTATCGATTAAGTAGCGTAAGTCTATATCTTTTGCTTGGATTGCTTGTGTCATAGTATTAAGTTATTTGGGTGGGACGTTAAAATAAGAACGCGAGAGGAGGAGTGCGATGTCTAACAACTTTAAATTATAAAGCTCTGGCGATATTCGTAATCGCCAGGGATCTTAATCTGGAAGTATTACCGTCCTAAACGTTAATGAAACCCGTCTTTCTCGCTTAATGATTTCACCTTGCCACTTATCACTTTTCCTTTTAGCTATACCATGATTCCACTCATATCTTGCTTCACCTCGCAATACAATCAAACTTCTCGGTTCTAAGAAAAGTGATTTTTTTAATTCTTGCTTAGTATTAATAAAATCCATTACACATGGTGAACCTAGACTTAGTGAGATGATAGTATCTCTAAAACAAGTCTTACAATCTGTATGGTTTGCTATCCCCTGACCTGGTTCATACTCATTGATAATTACTTGGTCTGGTAGAGTTTGGCTATAACTTTGATGTAATTTATTTGCTACCTCTAAAGCCCAATCAGGTAAGGGTGCAATATACATTTCTCTATTAATCTTGTGGTTTGCATAATCATACTTATAACCGTAGTGTTGCACTCTTCTCTTTAAGTCAGTTAACCAAGGTTCACTATCTATTTTTTGCAATAGTAAGTCATGCTCAGACTGGCAGATGAAATTACGAACATAAGTCAAGCCATTAATTTCATCTATCTGAATTAGTTCTGCATCATTGAAATTTATATTGTTGATAATTTCTTCAGCTACATCATTTTTAGGAATTGTGCTAAACAGATCCAGTTGGATGCCTCGTGAGGATAGTTGCTCTGTGTTTTTATTTTTCAGCATTTCTTAATTCTCCTATTTATCTAAATAATATGTCATAGAAAAGTTTGGTTTCTCTTAATCGGTTACTGTAAATATCAAAATATTTAAATGTATCGCTTCTTGAGCCATTTATTTTTGTAGTTAATTCTAATACTTCGTTTTTGAACAAGTGCCAATTACTATTTAAGCTAATTGCTTGTGGGTTTTGGAAAATCAGACATACTTCGTTGTATAAATACTTATTCAGCAGATTATTAATAAACCTAATTAATTTATCAACATTGAGCGAAGGACTTGCGAATAAGTAAGAAAAGTTTAATACTATCAATGTCTTGTCAGAAATATAATTATCTATACATTCACATAAAACCTCATTGATATTAGGTGAATACCTAGCATAAGTATTAAAAAAATTAAATGTAGTATTACTGTGAAAAAGACCAGAATACAAACTAAATTCGCGTGCTTTGTCGAGCATTGATTCTGCTTTGTCCATGCCAATGTAATTAAAGTTTATTTTTTGTCCGGAATTTTCTGGTGATTTTGCATAGTGCAGCGCAAGTGCTATACCAGAAGTGAGTGGTCCACAACCAAAATCAATAAATAGCAATTTTGTATTTGGATCAAAAATATATTTATCAAATATATCTTTGTGCTTTTGAAAAATATACTCTTGACTCACAACGTGCTGTTGCATATTGTAGTAACAGTAAACTAGCACTCTTTCTTTTGGAGTTAAACCATTAAATAGTGTATTAAAATCTGCCTGTCCTCCTCCTACAATATCTCGAATTGTTTGAAAATCTCTATTTATGTAAGATTGCAAAACTTCTCTTTGCCAAGCTTCTGTTTGAGGATGTTCATAAAAAGGCTTCTTGACCATTTCTGCAAAAAACCTTTCTGTGTTGGCTGATTGTTTGTATACGATCTTGTCGTCTGGTAAATTTATTATCATTTTGTTATTTTGTCTAGATAACATTTATTTTTTACTGTCTGAAAAATCCAGCCCAAATGTCATCAGAAAAAATCACAAAATAACAAGATACTTATCTACAATTGAGGCAGCAATAATACTTAATTTTAGATCATAAAACTTTACGAAAACAGTAATTTAACTTAGTTTAATAACAAGAACACTTGCACACCCTCCTAAAACTCAATTCAATTCGGTACAACGTTACCCAAACTCGCTACAATAGGAATTTGCAGTATTCTGCATTCTATAGATGAAGTTACCTATTGTTGCAATTATCGGACGCCCGAATGTGGGCAAATCCACTCTGGTCAATCGTTTGGCTGGACAACAGTCAGCGATTGTTCACGATGAACCAGGAGTGACACGCGATCGCACTTACTTACCAGCTTACTGGAACGATCGCGAATATCTCGTAGTCGATACTGGTGGTTTAGTATTTAACGATCAAACAGAATTTTTACCACTGATTCTCCAACAAGCAACTTTGGCACTCTCAGAAGCAAGTGCCGCTATCTTTGTTGTTGATGGTCAAGGTGGATTAACATCGGCTGATGAGGAAATTGCTGAATGGTTACGTCACCAAAGTGTACCCGTTTTGGTTGCTGTAAATAAATGTGAATCCCCAGATCAAGGTCTAGTTCAAGCGTCAGAATTTTGGCAGTTGGGATTAGGTGAACCCTTCGCCGTATCTGGTATTCATGGTAATGGTACAGGTGATTTACTCGATGAGTTAATTAACCATCTACCAATTGTCGAAAATATACCACACAATAATGAAATAAATGTGGCAATTATCGGTCGTCCAAATGTCGGTAAATCAAGCTTATTGAATGCTTTCGTTGGTGAAGAAAGAGCGATCGTTAGTCCGATTTCTGGCACAACCCGCGATGCAATTGATACCGTCGTTGAACGTGATGGACAACCCTACCGCTTAATTGACACTGCCGGAATTAGAAAAAAGAAACACATTGAATACGGTACAGAATTCTTTAGCATCAACCGCGCATTTAAAGCGATTCGCCGCGCCGATGTGGTTCTATTAGTAATAGATGCTGTAGATGGAGTCACCGAGCAAGACCAAAAATTAGCAGGGCGAATTATTGAAGAAGGTCGAGCTTGTATTGTTGTCGTTAATAAGTGGGATCTTGTTGAAAAAGACTCTTACACCATCTACGATTACGAAAAAGTTTTACAACAAAACCTGCATTTTACCCATTGGGCAGAAACAATTTTTGTCAGTGCCGTCACAAAACAGCGCGTAGAAAAGATTTTAGAATTGGTGAATACCGCAGCCGAATCCCATAAACGTCGCGTCAGCACATCGGTAATTAACGAAGTCTTGGAAGAAGCAGTTAGCCGACATTCCCCCCCAGCTTCACGCGGCGGACGCCAAGGTAAGATTTATTATGGCACCCAAGTCACCAGCCGACCACCAACAATAGCGCTGTTTGTCAACGAAGCAAAACGCTTTAACGAAAACTATCGGCGTTACATTGAGCGCCAATTCCGGGAACAATTAGGATTTAAAGGCACACCAATTCGTTTATTGTGGCGGAGTAAGAAAGTGCGTGACATGGAAAGTGGTAATGTCAATCGGGCAACTCGCGTAAAATAGGTTATGAGTTATAAATTTGAACAAAGTAACTCCTAACTCTTTACAGACGCGATTTTCCTCGCGTCCCTAGTCCTAAGTTTATAATGGATTTACTGCGATCGCTTCCACTTGGTCTTTACCTCGAACAACCGATAACTTGGCTGCATAAACTCGATCCGCGTGTTAAGTTTTTCTGGTTGATGAGTTTTTTAACTACCTATATATACTCTAGAAACGAGTGGCGGGTATCACTGGTATTAATTTTAATTGTCGCTACCCTCATAGCCAAAATTCCTGTGCGAGTATGGCAACAGCAAATGGGTTGGCTGTTAACAGTCTCCTTTCTTGTACTTTTAATTGCCGCTATCAGTCCGGATGGATTGGGTGTAAATTATCAACCGCGTCTTCCCACTGTGGATAGTTCACAATTAAACAAAGCCAATTCAGAACAAGCGCAAAGCTCAAAAAAACAAGTTAAGAATCCCAAAGAATATACTTACGTACTTTTTGAAGCCGGAGCAGTCAAAGTAACTCGTCGCTCTTTAGATTTGGCAATCAGCTTGAGTACGATGTTGTTTATTTTAATTTACAGCACCAACTTGTATCTGCTGACAACCGCACCTGAAGAAATTACTGCTGCTATAGAAAACTTAATGCAACCGCTACGACGTTTGAAAGTACCTGTCACCGAATTGACTTTGACTTTAACTTTGTCCTTGCGGTTTATTCCCCTAGTTTTAGAAGAAGTGCAAAATTTAATTCGCTCTGTGATGACAAGAGCAATAAATTGGAAAAAGCTAGGATTGAAAGGAAGCGTTAAAGTTTGGCTGTTGGTAGCAGAAAGACTGTTAGAAAATTTGCTATTACGGGCAGAACAAATGGCTAGCGCAATGATGGTGCGCGGATTTACCAGCCCTAACGAACATCGCGTACAATGGCATGAATTACGGTTTCAAACTCGTGATTGGGTAGCGATCGCAACTTTAATTTTATTTTGGGGAGTGCGGCTAGCTGTAGGAAGTGAGGTTTCTTAAACGGTATGATCAAGTCTTTGAACACTAAGCAAGCTTAGTGTTCAAAATGACGGTTTTTCCCTCATTCTTATAACTACTGCACTAGCTTTCCTGCTACCAGTTCACAGTATTGAAGTTTCAGGTAGATTTTTGGCAATTTTGCACACGCAAGCGGCAGCAATTATGGCAGCATGGTTATAGGGTAGGGACTATTATCTGCTTTGTTCGGAATAGCAATTGAGTTTAGCTATAACAATGGTTATGCCTTAAACGTACCGCAGTCCTGCAAAGCGATCGCTACTTTTATTCTCACAAAAGCCCACTCTGTCTTAATGAACGCTCGTGGACATCAAAAGTTGGTTATATGCTCGCATTTTGAGCAAATATTGTGTCCAGATAAGGCTATTATCGTCTGGATGTTTGTATTTCATGGCGAGAAGATATATGTACTTATACCTTCATTATTAAATGAACTCAGAAAACTCAGAAACTTACATAAATCATCCAACTTGGGGTTTGCTCTACAGAATCTGTATGGTTGATGAAAACCAAGAGATGTTTACTACACTGTACGCTCAACGCTTATTTTTTTTGGTGGGAACAGATGCTAAAGGTATCAAATTTCAGTCTATAGGACGTACCGAAGCTCGAATGATGCTGGAAAGTCGCTTGCGAACCCTGCGGCGCGCTGGACACTCTCAGGAGTATGATCAGCTTCAGGGTGTTTTTCAACGCACTTTCCAATGAGTAGTTTGATTGACGAACGCATTACCACAATTCGCTCCTCACTTCCTGATTCAGTTCGGTTGATTGCTGTCACCAAGCAAGTTTCTACCGAGGTAATGCGTTCTGCCTATGCCGCAGGTGTACGGGATTTTGCTGAGAGTCGTATTCAAGAAGCTACCAGCAAACAAATTGAATTACAAGACTTAACAGGTATCACCTGGCACTTTATTGGACATTTGCAAAGCAATAAAGCTAAAAAAGCGCTTTCCCAATTCACCTGGATTCACTCTGTAGATAATTTACAACTGGCGCAGCGCCTAAATCAATTGGCGCAAGAGTTAGAAGTGAGTCCCCAAGTTTGTCTACAGGTGAAAATTCTTCTTGACCACAACAAATCGGGTTGGAGTACGCCACAATTATTAGCTGACTTACCAGCGCTCAATCAATGCAAAAATTTAAAAATTCAAGGTTTGATGACAATTCCTCCTGCTGGATTGGATAATCTAGAAATAACATCTGTATTTAATCGTACCCGCGAACTAGCAGAAGAAATACACAAACAAAACTGGTCAAATATAAAAATGCAGCATCTTTCCATGGGGATGTCTGGTGACTATCAACTAGCAGTGCAGGCGGGTGCAACGATGGTGAGATTGGGAACGATCTTGTTTGGCGATCGCTAATAGTAAAATATTCACCTCACCAGCTATTTGGAGCAGTATTGCCTCTAAATAGAGAATTTTTTTAACTAAGTGGTTTGTGTAGGCAACATAAAAGATATATTATGAACAAAAGCAAAGAAAAATTAAAATATGGATAATAAAAAGTTTTTTTTGGACAACTATTAGTATATAATTTTGACTCATTATTGCAATAAGGCAAGGTCAACTGAAGGCTCAGGTATGAAGGGTAAAACACCTCATTCGTAAACGGATGGGGCTTGAACTAAAAAAAATTTACATTGGCGTGCAACTCGGACGGTAATTATACCAAATGACACATTCATCCTTTATACTTCAACTGATGACTAGAGCCTGTAATAGATGCTACAAATAGCGAGAAGTTGCATATCTGTCAGTTCTTTGTAGCGATGAAAGTTGAGTGAATCAACTTTTGTCACATCAGTAAAAATGGTTTTTTTTAGGAGCGTAAACAATGAACAATATATTTTCCAAACTCAGAGACTTCGTTGGGCTGAATGAGCAAGTCGAATACGAGTACTACGAAGAAGAACCAGATACGAAAAGCTACCAAAATATATATCAAGAACAAAACGTCTCCCCAGCACCAGAAGAGCAAAGCCAACAAAATCGACGTTGGCGCGAATCCGTGTCTACAATGGAAAATGATGTAGCGACAGGTACAAAAAACATGAGTAATGTTATTGGGATGCCAGGAGCAATAAATGGGATTTCTGAAGTATTGGTGCTAGAGCCACGCACTTTTGAGGAAATGCCCCAGGCAATTCAAGCATTGCGAGAACGTAAGTCCATAGTGTTAAATCTGACAATTATGGACCCGGATCAAGCACAACGTGCAGTCGATTTTGTCGCAGGTGGAACTTACGCACTCGATGGACATCAAGAGCGCATCGGTGAAAGTATATTTTTGTTTACGCCAAGCTGTGTACAAGTCAGCACTCATGGTGGCGTACTTCACGAAGTACCTCAACCACCAGTTCGTCCCGCACGTCCTGGTACAACTCCCGCTTGGGGAAATGAAGCCAATCGGATGGCACAATAGAGTTAGTCAAAAGTCAAAAGTCCAGAGCTTATAGTTTTTGACTATTGACTTTTTACTAATGACCTTTGACTATTAACGAATGACTATTAAATTTGGCTTAATTGGTGGTGGGGTAATGGGAGAAGCGCTGTTATCCCGCCTCATTGTTAGAGGTATTTACCAAGCATCAGAAGTCATAGTAAGTGAACCCCAACCTTCACGGAGGAGCTATTTAGAGCAAAAATATGCTGTGACGGTAACACCAGATAATCGCTTGGTTTTCACTTCGGCAACAGAAGTTGTATTTTTAGCAGTGAAACCGCAGGTATTCAGCGCGATTGCTCAAGAGTTAGCAGATGTCATCGGTACAAATTCCTCACCGCTGGTAATTTCTATCTTGGCAGGTGTACCCCTGGTTCAGCTAGAAGCCGGATTTCCCCAGTTACCAGTAATTAGGGCAATGCCAAATACCCCAGCAACTGTGGGAGCCGGAATTACCGCCATTTGTTTAGGTGCATATACACATGTCGAACATTATAAAAAAGCACATGAACTGTTTGCCGCAGTCGGGGAAGTTGTCGAAATTCCCGAAAATTTGATTGACGCAGTAACAGGACTTTCTGGTAGTGGTCCGGCTTATGTGGCTTTGATGGTGGAAGCATTGGCAGATGGTGGAGTCGCCGCAGGTTTACCCAGAGCGATCGCCTATCAATTAGCTCTCTCTACGGTACTCGGAACCGCAACACTGCTGCATGAAAGTAAATTACACCCAGCAGAACTCAAAGACCGCGTTACCAGTCCCGGTGGCACAACAATCGCCGGTATTGCTCAACTAGAAAAAGCTGGTTTTCGTTCAGCTTTAATTGAAGCTGTCATTGCTGCCACAGCGCGATCGCAAGAATTGGGGAAATAGTCCACAGTCAAAAAGTCAAGAGTCAAAAAGTCCACAGTCAAAACAGAAAATATATTATCTCTTGACCATTGACCATTGACTCTTGACCCTTGACCATCGACCATTGACTCTTGACTAAATAACAAAGTTGACAAAATAGCCGTTAATATAGTAAACAGACTGCTTGCAAATGTCCCATACGTGAATTATCCTGCGCTGTCTCCAGAACTTGACCCTCGTAAGATATTTCCCTTTGAGTTGGATCAATTTCAGAAGGAAGCGATCGCCTCGCTGAACGCTGGAAGCTCCGTTGTTGTCTGTGCGCCCACCGGCAGCGGCAAAACTTTAATCGGGGAATACGCTATTTATCGCGCTTTATCGCGGGGTAAGCGTGTATTTTACACGACACCTCTAAAGGCGCTCTCAAATCAAAAGTTACGTGATTTTCGCTCAAAATTCGGTTTTGATCTCGTCGGACTGTTAACTGGTGATACCTCTGTCAACAGAGATGCGCCAATTGTAGTCATGACTACAGAAATTTTCCGAAATATGCTCTATGGCACACCCATCGGGCAAGTCGGCACCTCATTAGTAGACGTTGAGGTGGTGGTGCTGGATGAGTGCCACTATATGAACGACCGTCAACGGGGCACAGTTTGGGAAGAATCGATTATTTATTGCCCCCGTGAAGTTCAACTCGTAGCCCTTTCTGCCACAGTTGCTAACAGTGACCAACTCACCGACTGGCTAAATCAAGTTCACGGTCCAACTGACCTGATTTACTCTGATTTTCGCCCAGTCCCCTTGGAATTTAACTTTGGCAATCCCAAGGGACTGTTTCCCTTATTGAACGAAAGCAATACTAAAATTAACCCCCGCTTAGTTAAGAGGGGAAAAAGCAGACCGCAAGACAGAGGTAGAGGTGGTAGACCAGAAGCTCCCAGCATAGAATATACCCTAAGCCAGCTACAGCAAAGGGATATGCTACCAGCAATTTACTTTATCTTCAGCCGTCGGGGATGTGATAAAGCTGTGGCTGAGGTGGGTGATTTGTGGCTGGTGAATAATGACGAGTCACAGGTGTTGCGGCGGCAAATTGACGATTTTTTAACTCGCAATCCTGAAGCCGGACGTTCTGGACAAATTGCCCCTTTATACAGGGGAATTGCCGCACACCATGCAGGAATTTTACCAGCATGGAAAGCCTTGGTAGAAGAACTTTTTCAGCAAGGACTGATTAAAGTTGTCTTTGCTACCGAGACATTGGCAGCAGGAATTAACATGCCGGCTCGGACAACTGTGATTTCCACCCTTTCCAAGCGTACCGACAGCGGACACCGCTTATTAAACGCTTCCGAATTTCTGCAAATGGCGGGAAGAGCCGGACGCCGGGGGATGGACAAACAAGGTTACGTGGTGACGTTGCAAACTCCCTTTGAAGGAGCCAAAGAAGCGGCGTATCTGGCAACATCGAAACCTGACCCTTTGGTGAGCCAATTTACACCAAGTTACGGCATGGTACTGAATTTACTGCAAACTCACACCTTAGAACAAGCTAAGGAACTAATTGAGCGCAGTTTTGGACAGTATATGGCGACGTTGCATTTAAGACCAGATTATCAGGAGATTGCGGAACTCCAAGCAGAATTGGCGCAACTTCAGGCGCAAATAGCGGCAATAGATGAAAAGGAAATTGCTGTTTATGAGAAATTGCGCCAACGGCTAAAAGTGGAACGGCAACTGTTGAAAACTCTGCAAGAACAAGCTCAGTCAGATCGGCAAGAAGAATTGGGCATGATGTTGAGCTTTGCAGTGTCGGGGACGCTTTTAGGTTTGAAGGGAAAAAATATTCCCGTATCTACACCTGTAACAGCAGTGTTAGTAGGGAAAACCCCAGGCTCTGGTCAATCGCCTTACTTGGTATGCTTGGGGCAAGATAACCGCTGGTACGTGGCAACGACTGGGGATGTTGTGGATTTGTATGCGGAACTACCGCGAGTTGAAGTTGAGGCTGATTTGTTACCACCGCCGGAAATGCCTTTAAAACCAGGACAATCACGCAGGGGTAATGAAAAAACAGCAGCGATCGCTTCCACAATTCCCGATCCGAGCGAATTTGTGCAATTACCTCCAGAGGTAGCCGAACAACTTAGCCGCACTGCTGCTGTGCAAGAGCAAATAGAAGTTCATCCTTTGCATCAAGCTGGCAATCTCCCAGCAATTTTTAAACGCAAAGCCCGCTGCGTCGAACTTGAAGCCGAAATTCAACTGATGCAACAACAAGTTGAGCAACAATCCCAACGTCATTGGGAAGAATTTGTCAACTTAATTGAAATTTTGCAGCACTTTAACGCATTGGTTAACTTAGTCCCAACTCAATTAGGGCAAATCGCCGCCGCTATGCGCGGAGAAAATGAATTGTGGCTGGGTTTGGCACTCTCTAGTGGAGAATTCGATAATTTAGATCCGCACCATTTAGCAGCAGCAGCTGCGGCTTTGGTGACAGAAACCCCGCGTCCAGATAGTAAGGTACACTTCGAGTTGAGTAATGAAGTAGTAGAAGCACTAGGAAAATTGCGAGGAATTCGCCGCCAAATGTTCCAATTACAACGCCGATATAGCGTAGCGTTGCCTATGTGGTTGGAATTTGAGTTAATTTCCATTATTGAACAATGGGCGCTGGGTATGCCGTGGACAGAACTGTGCGAACATACCACTTTAGATGAAGGTGATGTAGTTAGGTTGCTGCGCCGCACTTTAGATTTATTATCGCAGATACCCCACGTCCCCCATTACCCAGAATCATTGCGCCGCAATGCTTCGCGGGCAATGCACTTGATTGACAGATTCCCGGTTAATGAGGAGGTTGAATAATTTCTGGAGTTTAGACTAAGCAGCAGAAAATGACCTAGTAGTCTGTCAAGAACTAATTGACGGATAGTTTCGCTGTAGAGACGGCGATTTATCGCGTCTCTCTAACCGTCAAAATAAATTTGACAGACCACTAGCAGTGCTAAGTTGATGAAATACAATGTTCAAGCGTAAAAATCTTTGATACTAAGCGGATTTAGCTTGTTATTTACGTAGCTTAGTTGTAGTTTTTTTTACTACTGGGTAGCGAATTCTACTTTGTCGTGGTTTTCCTGGTTCCCAGCCTGGAGACTTTCCACGGGGTTTGGGCAAACGGGCAGGAGTAGCAATACCCTCAATTGTTGAGGCACTGGTGTTTAGAGTCGAAGCGATCGCGCTTATCTATCCAACCCCCAAGGTGCAAGATATCAGTCAGCCATTGCATAAGTTGATTTTGCTTACGTTTAATTAAAGAAGGAAAGAAAGCAAATAAGTCTGATTCACATAATCAACTTTTTGTCAATGCGTAAGTCCTGATATCTATGAAAATCATGCAAAAATCATCGCTGTTGTCAGCATAATTGAACATGAAAACTCCTACCCTGCTTTCAATTCAAGTCGGTTTACCCAAACAACTGGGTGATAAAGATGCTATCGACCCTAATAATCGTCCTTGGACAACCGGCATTTTTAAGGAACCCATGCAAGGATCAGTTTGGTTAGGAAAAACTAATCTTGCTGGTGACGGTCAAGCAGATTTGACGGTTCACGGTGGTCCAGACAAGGCTGTACTTGCTTACTCAGCTGACCACTATTTAGTATGGCGTGAAGAACTAGCTCCTTTAGAACTATCATACGGTGCATTCGGTGAGAATTTCACAATTGCTGGACAAACCGAGGCTTCTGTTTGTATTGGGGATATTTATGCTATTGGTGAAGTTAAGGTACAAGTTTCACAACCTCGAATGCCATGTTGGAAACTTGCCCGAAAATGGCAGATGAACGATTTACCTGGACGAGTTATAGTCACTGGTCGTAGTGGTTGGTATTTTCGTGTTCTCGTCGAGGGATATGTCGAAAACAATTTAACTTTAGAACTTTTAGAGCGGACATTTCCGCAATGGACAATTCCTCGAGTTTTGGAAGTTTATTTTCATAATAAAGACCGAGATGTGGCTGCTGAATTAGCTGCTTGTCCATTACTAGATGTTGGGTGGCGGCAAACTTTTTCTAGACGCGCTAGAAATGTTAATTTTTAAAATGAAACCACCGATACAAGAATGTTTTATTTGATTAGTAATTAATTAGTATTATCAAATAATTATTATTTGATAAAATAGGTGGATTACTGGTGCGATCGCCAGCCATATTTTTATCCTAAGTCTAGAGCAGTAACACTCCAAAAGCTTCTCTAGGCTTAATTTTGCGTAAAACTAAGATTATTATCTCAGTCAGATTTATATCAAAAATAAACACTTCATTTCAGGAATTAATCGATAAGCAAATGTAGTTAGCAAAGTCATTAAATCCAGAAATAAACTAAATTAGTTTCAGGAATTAATCGACAAGCAAATGTAGTTAGCAAAGTCATTAGATCCAGAAATAAACTAAATTAGTTTCAGGAATAAATCGATAAGCAAATGTAGTTAGCAAAGTCATTAAATCCAGAAATAAACTAAATTAGTTTCAGGAATTAATCGACAAGCAAATGTAGTTAATGAAGTCATTGAATCCACAAAAAACAAAGGAGAAAGGACAATGTTTAACTTGAATTACGCCAAAATAGTATCCGGAAAATCTGACTTAGCACAGATTAATTATTCGGAAATGATTAAGCAGAATATATACTCCATTGAACAAGTTGAAAGTTTGGTACATGAAGCTTTTCAAAATAAAGGAGGTTATGCTTGGCAGAAAATTCAGTTCCTTTTATTTGACATGAACTTGCGGTTAATGCGAGAGGGATTTGGGTTAGCAACTCCCCGCTTCCTCAGAGAATGGGAAATTCGCCACCTGATTGAGCAAGTTGAGCAGCAATACCTACCCCAAGAGCAACTATCCCCTGAACTCGCTAACGTTGAAGTTTTCATGCCGTGGCTGAAAGAGCGGATTAGCAAGCATCGCGTCAACCACCATCCACTATTTGACCTGTTCGATAGCGATGATTTGAGCGACGAAGAAGTCCGCTACTTCCTTGCCAATTACCGAGTCAACATGCAACGCTTCCACCTGCACGTTGCTGCCTTCAGCCTGATTGTGCCTTTTGAGATGCGCGAAGAACTATATCACAATCTTCATGACGAGTTTGGTCAGGGGGATTTCGCCCAGGCTCACCCCAATTTATTTGAACCCCTAATGAATTACTTCGGCGGAGCGCTGGAAGACGATATTAACCCAGAAACTTGTAACCTGCTCAATACCAAGATGAACCTCTGCTGGTTTGCCGATGGACTCCATTACGGCATTGGCGGGATGGGAGCTTTGGAATTGGCAATTCCCCTGCAACAGCGCCGAGTTTTGGCACATCTGCGCCGTCGCGGTTTGAGTGAAGACATGGTGAAATTCTTTGTCGTTCACTGTGAACTCGATGAAGACCACGGGGAAGGGTGGTTTGCGGCGGGAATGCCTCATATGCAAACCTCTGAAGACCTACAAAAGGTGTTCTCTAGTGCGATGCGGATGCTCGAAGCTAGAGCCGGAGTTTATGACGGCATTCTCAACGGCATTTTGGAAAGGCGCAACCAAACAGAGCAAAAGACTCTCCACCGCGTGCATGTCACAGGTGACATGACTCTGGGCTAAAGCCGCAGAGCTTCCAAGAATCACTTCTTAGAATTCCTAGTTGCTCCCTTGGGGGATTTCGACTTTGACCTAGATTGAAATATCTCAATCCCCGGCAAACCGTCTGCATAGGCGTTTTGGATTCCCGACTGTCCATCGGTACTAATGAGGGCTATCCCTCTGCCAACTATTTTAGCATATTTACTGGAAAATATATCTTCGGTAAATATAAAGCGAGTACTAAAGGACGGGGTTTTAAACCCAAATTTCTGATAAAAGGGTATAGGGGTGTCAGGGTGTAGGAGCAGGTCATAATTTTGACTGTGTAACCCTTACACCCAAAAGCCAACCATATTTGTCTTTGCAGTTACGGTTTCAGCTACCAACCGAACGAGAAGGAATGCAAGCTATGCCGCTCATAACACTAAGGGCTAATAAGATATCTTCTGAGAAAATCAGAAGCAGCCTTGCTGAAAGTTTATCTTTGATAACTGAGAAAATTCTTCGCAAAAATAAGCAATTAATAGTTGTTCGTTTTGAAGTTGCTGATCAAAAAGCGCAATGGTATGTAGGGGGTGCGATTAAAAGTGATGATGAGGCAATTTTTGAGTTGAGCATTATTGTCACAAAAGGGACAAATACCGACGAAGAAAAAGCACTTTGGATAGCACAAGCCTGGAAATTGCTTACAGAAGTTCTGGGCAGTGCTACCCACCCAAACTATATTTCGATCCAAGAAATAGATGGAAAAAGCTGGGGTTACAACGGTCTTAGCCAAGAACAAAGAAAGATTCAATCAACGTAAATATGGAGAAACAAATGTTAAATCAAGATCAAATCTCAAAAAGATCCCCATTGGGATACAACGGCAAAAAGAAAAGTGACGATCCAATTTCAAGAGATGGCGAATTGATGAGCAATGGACAAGTAAAATTCGATCCATTCCCATACAATTCTATTAACGACAGAGTTATAAAGTTTCAGGGTATGGAAAATGTTTCCTTACCGGATGATCTTGAGTTCGTACACTATCAACTAGATGTAAGAAAAGGTGTTGGAATTCACACAATCTTTAGTCTAGTAGACCAAGACCCCCAAGGTCCCGATGCCGCAATTCTTAAATATGAGCCAGGTGCATTTATTGCCTTGCATGAACATATAGGGTATGAAATGGTCGTGGTGTTAACCGGGGATTATATCGAGAATGGTGTGACGTTCTTGCCCGGATCATTAATACTTCGCTCACCAGGCACCTTTCATACAATGGCTTCCGTCAATGGCTGCACCATTTTGGCTACGCGTTATATCAAGGTCAAGCAGCGACCTGATTTGTGGAACGAGTTTGCTGTACTGCACGAAGATATTGAGCCTGTTTCAAGATAGTTATTGATGTGAAGTACTCTAGACGTCTGCGAAAATGAATGTAGAGACGTAGCAGTGCTACGTCTCTACAAGGGTTTCAGATTAAGTAGTTTCTTTATTTTGGTTACGAATATATTCCGACATCGCAACCAAATGTGTTTTGAGTATTTGTGTTACTAAACTCTGCAACGTGGGTAATTTTGCACGCACTTCGTCATACCCCCGGACATGATATCAGTTCCTATTAGAAGAGAAAGAAAAGCTATGCATTCTTATATACCCTTGAGTCCAACCACTTTTTTAGAGCGCAGTGGTCGGGCATTTCCTAACCGAAGCGCGATCGCCTATGCTGATGGAATAGTTACTTACGCGGAGTTATTGCACCGCTCTCGTTGTCTGGCACAAGTCTTGAAGCGACTCCAGGTGGGATATGGCGAGAGAGTTGCTCTCCTGACAGAGAATAATCAACAGACAATTGAAGCTCATTTTAGCATTCCAGCGATCGGTGCTGTAATCGTTGCACTCAATCCTTGGCTGGCAGCGCAAGACCTCCTGTCTCTGCTGGACTATTGCGAGGCGAAAGTCTTGATTGTGGATGCTTCCTTCTGTGAGAAAATTTTCTTGAACCCTGAGGTTGCTTTTTCACACTTGAAACAAGTTATCGTTATCAATGGTGCTGCCAACCCAATCTATTCTGGAGTCCTCGATTACGAAACCTGTTTGGCGGCTGAAAATGGGGATTTTAGGCTGGATGAAACCGTTGTCAGCGAACTTGATCCCCTCGCCATCAACTTTACGAGCGGTACCACTGGTCGTCCAAAAGGGGTAATGTGCAGTCACCGAGGCGCTTACCTACATGCACTGGGGCAAGCACTGATGATTGGAATCAACCGAAGCTCAAAGTATCTGTGGCTGCTCCCCATGTTTCATGTTAATGGGTGGGGACATATGTGGGCAAATGTCGCCGTGGGAGCGACCCAAGTCGTCCTGGCATCTGACCAAATCCGAGATGGTTCTGCGGATTTGTGTCAGGCACTCGGACAGTACCAGATTACCCACCTATCTGGCGCTCCTCGCCTTGTGCGATCGCTTGCATCAGCCCCTTGTAGCAAAGAAGCATTTCGAGGGCTGACGATTACCACAGGGGGAGCTGCTCCTGCTCCCACACTAATCCAGCGATTAGATGAGATGGGGATCAACTTCATCCACCAATATGGGTTAAATGAAACCTTCGGTCCCTACGTCGTCTGTGAGGAGCAAGAAGAGTGGCAGGCATTGCCCCCTTCCAGCCGCGCCCGGAAACGCGCCCGCCAAGGAGTGGCAACTATCCATGCCGGAACCGGGTTGCGGGTGGTTGATGCTGATAGACAAGAGGTTCCTTGGGACGGTCGGACTTTGGGGGAAGTGATCGTTGCTGGTAATACAGTAGCGATGGGCTACTACAACAATCCCGAAGCTACCGAAAAAGCCTTTCGGGATGGGTGGTTCCACACTGGCGACATGGCAATTATCCATCCAGATGGCTATCTGGAGATTCAAGACCGCCTGAAGGACTTAATCTACGTAGAAACTGACTACGGTTGGGAGAACATTTCCTCCATCGAGATTGAGAATGTGCTGTGCCAGCACGAACAGGTAAAAGAGGCGGCAGTCATCGGTATCTCACCCGAAGAGCTAGGAAAAAACCGCACCCTGTTGGTGGCTTTTATCGAGCCAGGGGACTCCCAAGCCATCACCAAAGAAGATTTGCGCCATTTTTGTGAGTCTGAACTTACTCCTTACAAGCAACCACAAGTGTTTTGCTTCACGGACTTGCCCAAGACGGCAACGGGCAAGGTTCGCAAGGACTTGTTAGCAAGGGAGGTAGATCAGCGCTGCGAACTTAAAATTTAAAGATATACATTACTAGACAGACAAGTCTGTCTAGTGTATTCTTGGGCAACTTGTTGATAGGTTGAATATTTCAACCGAGAAAAATAGCACAACAATGCTTGCAGATGTCATCCATCTTTTGTTAGAAGGAGCAATTACTAAGAGTCAAATTTATAGGTCAACAGAGTCTATTCAAGCTGCACGAGAAGCAGTTAGGCAGTTAATGAGTTAACCATTATTTTTTTAGTTGTCTTAGACAGACCAGTCTGTACAACCAAACTAACAACTTGAGGGAGAATGTCCATGTTTAAGCAATCGAACAACTATGCTGGTAGCACTAGAAAAAGAGAGCGTCTCAATTCTGCAGGAACATGTTTGTCATTGCAAACGAAGCAACAGCGTAGTGAAGCAATCGCAAAATGTGGGATGGCTTCGCTTCACTATGCTGCATTCGCAATGACAATTCAGAACCTGGGTTTGAGACAACCTAGACATTTGGGATGCTCCCTTAGAAAAACAGCGTTTTGGATAACTTTTTTTCAGAAGCTAAAAGGGGATAATACTCAATTACCTGCTAAGCATTCGGCTAAAGCAATAATACTTGCTTGGTTAGGAGGATTTGTAACAATCAGTGCGATCGCGCTTCTCTCCAATACATTTTCTGTAACACTTATACTAGGCTCTTTTGGAGCGTCCTGCGTTTTGATTTTTGGGTTTCCAGATGCACCCTTTTCACAACCGCGAAACATCCTTGGAGGTCATTTTTTGAGTTCCTTGATTGGTTTGGTATGTCTGACGCTTTTTGGAGCAACGTGGTGGTCAGTTGCTATAGCTGTTGGTACTGCCATTTCTGTGATGATGCTTACCCGAACAACTCACCCACCAGCAGGCTCCAATCCAGTTATTATTTACCTGGCAAAACCAGTATGGAGCTTTCTGCTGTTTCCCACTGTTTTTGGGGCAATAGTTTTAATCTTTGTTGCACTACTCTATAATAATTTTACCCGCGAAAGTAGATACCCGAAATATTGGTGAAGCAAATTGAGCGGATTTCAGTGAGATGATGTCCTTTTTCAAGTTGATCACACTCCCTCTCCCCTACGGTGGATGCGTATGATACGCTCTTTTTGTAGGGTCTTAATAAGTAGTGTTGCCGACAATAGGAGAAAATACTCATGCATCTATTAATGCAAACAGCTGCGTCCGCAGCTGCAAACGCTCCCCATTTTCCCATAGCTGCCGCTTTGGTATATGTGGTTGGTTTTATTGCTGCTGTTACGATTGGTTCCATCGCTTGGTACAACTCTAAGCGTCCCCCCGGTTGGGAAAGCAAAGAGCGTCCTGACATTGTACCTGAACTCAAAAAAGAAGAAACTTCCGGCGTGGGTGAACCGAAGTCTTAAATGGTCAAGGGTCAATGGTCAATGGTCAAATTTTGACTTTTGACTATGGACTTTTGACTCTTGACTCTTGACTATGGACTCTTGACTTTAGTTCTGAACATCAACCCAACGTTTATAAAGTTTCTGAATTTGTTTGAGAACGGCATTATGACCGGGTTGAGTCGAATCGTTTGCCGTCGATAATTCTTGTAACTTCGTTAGTAGTCTTGCCTCTTCGATGGCTACTTCACCATCGCTGTAAATTAAGCCACTGATGGCTTCAATCAAATTTTCATAATCTTCGTTGGTGGGATGATCGCCTAAATAATCTTTCACCCATTTATAGCACTCGCTTGGCTCCACGGGAACCAATTCGTACAACCAAGGCTTAATATCTGGATCGCTTGCTAAACCTTTTGCTTGAGCTATTTCGCGCAGATATTGCCGTTCTTCGGCTTGAATTTTACCATCAATCCAAGCCGCTCCAATCAGGATTTTAACTAAGTTTTTCACACTGGAATTAGCAACCATTGCTTTGTCCTTTGTCATTTAATTTTGTAATTTGATTTTTCAGTCTTTGACCTTTAGCCCTTGACTAATATTAAAATCACAAACAGCATTCACCTTTAATCATTGGTTTTTCTTAAGCGCACCATGAAAAAGCCATCCATTTCTTGTTTATGAGGCAATACTTTAATCCAGCCTTGTGGTGCAGAATACAATTCGGCTGGTGAATCTACATCAGGAGGCTCTATTTGCCAGTTTGGATGCGACGCTAAAAAGGACTCAATGACATCTTCATTTTCTGGTGGATGCAATGTACATGTTGCATAAACTAATATGCCATTACTCTTGACAAACGTTGATGTATGCGCTAATAATTCTTTTTGCAGTGTCGAGAGTTCTTGAGCCGACTCTGGTGTTTGTCGCCAACGAGCATCAGCATGACGGTGCAGAGTTCCTAAACCAGAGCATGGTGCATCAAGTAACACGCGATCGCCGATGTTTTGAAATTGGGGTTGATTGCGGCTGTCGCCAGTATAACTTTGAATAGAGTGCAAATTTAGGCGTTGAGCATTTTCCTTAAGTTTGCGAAGACGTGAAGAAGTGCGATCGCCTGCCCAAATTATCCCTTTATCTTGCATCAATTCGGCAATGTGCGTTGTTTTTCCTCCCGGAGCAGCACAAGCATCAATTATTACCTCACCAGGTTGCGGGTCAAGCAAATGACTGACCAACTGAGCGCTACTATCTTGCACAGTCCACCAACCCTCGCTAAAACCAGGTAAATTTGGAATAGCACCAGTACTACCAATCAATCGCAAAGCTTGGGGTAAGTGAGGAACACGCTTGACTAAAACACCCTTCAATTGCAAAGCCGTTTCAACTTCCTCAACCGAAGCGCGAAGCAAATTTACCCGCAAGTCAATAACTGGTGTCTGGTTCATCCACTCGCATAATTTTTCTGTTTCGACAAAACCAAACTGTTTCAACCACACTTCAATAATCCAGTCAGGAAAGCTGTGCAAAATACCCAAGCGTTCCACCGGATTTTCTGGCAATTGTAAGGGAAAACGGGGAGGAGAGGAGAGGGAGAGGGGGGGATGGGGGGAGTGGGAGAAAGAATTGTCCCCTTGTTGCCCTTGTCGCCCCCTCTCCCCCTCCCCCACTCCTCTTCTGATATACTCTCGCAACAGACCATTAACAAAACCTGTCAGTCCAGAAAAGCCATTTTCTTTAGCCAGCTCGACAGTGGTATTAACAGCAGCTGATGGCGGAATCCGTTCTAGATAGCGCAGTTGATATAAACCTAGATGTAAAATGGTGCGGAGGTATGCAGGTTGTTGGTGGGATTTCTTTTTACCAAGTTGGTCGATGAGAGCATCGAGAGTCCGTTGCCTTCTGGTACTACCATAAACTAAATCTGTGACAAAACGGCGATCGCTCAACTCTTCATCAGATTGGCGTTGGCTCAACTTCGCTTTTTGCAGCACTCTATCGAGAGCAACATCAGCATAAGCCCCTTTGTGAACCTCTCGCAAGGCAATAAAAGCTAGTTGACGGGAGTTAATCATATATATTCGACCGCTATGCTTATTATGCGTTGCCCAAAATCTGGCGTTGCTGAATCGCAGTATGAATCCGGATGTAGAGACGTAGCACAGAATAGTCTCTACAAGGGTTTTGACCAGAGCGCAGAATCATTTTCATACATCTAATCAGCAACGCCCAAAATCTTTGTCTTTTCTAGCATATGTCTAATAGACATCTCCAACAATTAAATATGCGTTGCCCGAAACCCTTGTAGAGACGTAGCACTGCTACGTCTTTACCTCTTTTTCGGAGATGTCTAATATATATTTTAAATTTTCTAGCCTGGGAGCGTGCCTCCTAATTAACAACAGGCAATTTTACACTTACCCTGGTACCACCTACCACGTCAGACTGAATGAATAATTCTCCACCATGAGCATTGACAATACGTTTAGTAATAGCAAGTCCTAAGCCACTACCACTAGATTTTGTGGAGAAAAACGGCTGAGTGAGCTTTGAAAGAACTTCTGGGGGAATTGGCTCGCCGCCATTGCAGACATGAATGCAAACTTCACCGACGGAAGAATAATCTACTTCGCATTTGACAACATCTCCTAGTGAGACAGCCTCGCAAGCATTGCGAACAATATTGATCAAAACTTGTTTCATTTTATCCTTATCCCCCAGGAATTTTACTGCTCTGGAAGCCGGAATAAATTCGATTTGCCGTGATAATGCTTCTGGCATCTCGCAAAGAGTTACTAGCAACTCATTTATAAATTCATTTACATCCAATTCGCACAATTGCAACATTTGGGGTTTAGCGTAAAGTAAAATTTCACTTAATAATCGCTCAAGACGACTAGCTTCACTCAGGGCTAATGATATTCGCTCTTGAGCAGCTTCACCTAAAAGGTTTTTTTGAGAATACTTTAATCCCATAATTGCGGTAGTGAGGGGATTACGAATCTCATGTACAATTATGGCAGCAAATTCACCAATTGCTGCCAACCGTTCTTGTTCTACAAGCTTGGCTTGCGCTACTCGCAGTTCTCCGGTACGTTGTTCTACTTTTTCCTCTAGAACTTGATTAAATTGGCATTGTTCTTGATAAAGGTGATAATGGTCTATTGCTGTAGCCGCGCGATCGGCAAACAGTTGAGTAATTTGAATTTCTTCTTGTGTAAACTCCCGTGAGTGGTGATGAAAACCGCAGACAGTACCAATAACTTCACCTTCTGCCGTTCGCAACGGTATTCCTAAATATGAACAATAACCTTCGGGAGGTTCTCCATATTCTGGAGATTTAAGAGCATCTTCTACTGTTAATAACTGACCCGTTTCTACTACAGTGCCAGCTAGGGAACCATGTAGTGAATAAACATGCTCCCCTTCACCCATATCAATACTGCTTGCTAATACCTTCTCAAAACCTTTTCGACAGAGCGTCACTACTGTCCAATCTATTTTAATTAGGTCGCTAATTCCGCAGGCAATATTGTGTAAATAACTAGCTAATTCGCCAGTTCTGTAGTTCAAAGAAGACAAAAGTGCCATTGCCTGTCGCTCACGTTGCCATTGTTGGTTTTTGTTCACAGTAGTTATGGGGTTTTCAATCGAGCGATCGCACATCCGATATTAAAAGAATCCTCACAGATTCCCAACTGGTTAGATAGCGTCACACTCTTGTATGGTTATTATACTAATACACCAAATTACAAATTTTCGTTACCCTAAATCGCAATTATTTTGCTCAAATGTTACCAAATATCCTCAACAGTTCTTCAGAAACGGAGATTGATAAGGCATAATACATTAAGCGTGCTTTAGTTTGCTGCTTGACAAATTTCCTCTACCTGGTTTAAGAGTAAAAATATGACCGCACACATTCTGTTAGTGGAAGATGAAGTTAAATTAGCGCGATTTGTTGAATTAGAATTGAGTAGCGAAGGTTACACTGTCAGTGTGGCGCATGATGGTGTAACAGGTTTAACACTTGCACGAGAAACAGCCCTAGATTTAGCGATTTTAGATTGGATGTTACCAGGATTAACAGGATTAGAAATCTGTCGTCGTTTGCGAGCGACGGGTAGCTCAGTACCAGTGATTTTATTGACAGCAAAAGATGAAGTAAGCGATCGCGTTGCCGGTTTGGATGCTGGAGCCGATGATTATGTACTTAAACCCTTTAGTATTGAAGAATTACTAGCAAGAATTCGCGCACATTTACGCCGTACTCAAGAAACAGATGAGGATTTATTGCAGTTTGAAGACTTAAGTTTAAATCGCCGCACTCGTCAAGTCTTTCGGGATAAACGAGCAATTGACTTAACAGCAAAAGAATTTGATTTATTAGAATATCTTCTTTGTAGTCCCCGTCAAGTGTTTACTAGAGACCAAATTCTAGAAAAAGTTTGGGGTTATGACTTTATGGGTGATTCTAATATTATCGAAGTTTACATTCGTTATCTACGCCTCAAGCTAGAAGAAAAGAACGAAAAACGCTTGATTCATACTGTGCGCGGTGTGGGTTATGCTTTGCGGGATAATTAGATGCAGGGCTATTTTCTGATGCATTACCACAAAGCCCTTGTAGAGACGCGACCGGTCGCGTCTCTACGTTCATTTAGTATTTAACGAGTGGCGATCGCACTCCAGAGTTAAGAATTTTTTCAGATCCACCTCACCCTGATTTCATCACTGAAGTATAGTATTGTTAATGGTGCTTTCATTACAGTGATGTTACTATGACCAAACTGAGAAGCTCCCATCGTCAAAGCTTTAGAATTGGGGGACAAACCTATCTCTGGCTAGCGATTTTCATTTTTGGCGTATCTAGCGCAGTGACGCGGAAGATAACACAAATTGGTGCCCAGAACTTTATCGGGGGTACCAATCCAATTTCTCTTTGTAATGTTTTGTTCGTAGGAAATCTCTGCGCTTTAATACTTCTAATAATAATTTATTGGCGAGATTGGAACAAAGCGACTTTGAAGCAACTTTCATTTAAGAATTGGTTTAATCTGACGATAGTAGCAATTCTATCTGGAGCGCTTGCCCCTGGTTTGACTTTTCAGGCATTGGCGTTAACTCAAGTTAATAATATCGTTTTAGTTGGACGTTTAGAACCACCTTTGACTTTAGCTTTATCTGTTTGGTTGTTGAAAGAACGAGTGAATCTTTGGCAAGTTGTGGGAGCGATCGCTTCCTTTATTGGTGTTACTTTAACTATTGCCCTTCAGCCCCCAACAAATACAATGATGATGAGTGGGGGAGGTTTCCATGTAGGTGTTGGAGAACTTATGGCTGCGGTTGCCTCTGTAGCTTTATCCGTCTCTATAATTATTACCAAAAAACATCTCTTGCAGATCCCCGCAGGAATTTCCAGTATTTTTCGCACCGCGTTAGGAACTGTAATATTTTTCTTCTTGGCTTTAAAGCTTTATGGTAGCGACCATTTTATGGATGCATTCTCACCATTTTTGTGGCGATGGATGTTTCTTTATGCTGGGATAATTGTCGTAGTCGGTCAGTCATTTTGGATTAGGGGATTGAAAGCTTGCACCTTATCTATGGCTTCTTTAACTAGCTCGTTTGTCCCCATCATCGGCATCTTGGCAGCTTATTTAATTTTAGGTGAAGTTCCAACACAGGCTCAATATCTTGGCGGTAGCGTGATTTTATTTGGTATATTTTTAAGTCAAGTTGGTATTTGGCATCAATCTTCCACACAAGAAAAGCAAACAATAGAAAACAACATTGGATTTAAAGGAGTTTAATCTTATATCATGTCTTGAACATTAACACTAATAAAAACCTACCTACCCTCGTAGAGACGTTCCGGCGGAACTCGTAGAGACGTTCCGGCGGAACGTCTTTACAGTATATGTGATTTATCGGATATGATATTACTACGTTCCTAGTTCAAGGTATTAACATAGATAAAATGCGTATTTGGCAAGCTGATTTTTATCGTCTTCCCCAAGGGGATACAGTTTGGCAATTGTTGATTTGTGACGCAACTCGCAGCTTTGAATATCAAGCTAGCTGTCTTCAATCAGAAGCAAATTCTACTTGGGTTGCTTCGCAAATTCAACAAGCGGCTGGCGAACATCTACCAGATATAATTCAAGTATTTCGTCCTCAATGTTTAAGTTTAATTGAAGCTGCTGGACGCAGTTTGGGAATAAATATTGAACCAACTAGACGCACTTTGACTTTGAAAAAGTGGTTACAAGAACAACATCCTTTCGCGCTGGATAAACCACCCCCAACACCATTACCAGAAAACCTCTGGGGAGAAAAATGGCGTTTTGCGACTTTGAGTGCTGCTGATGTTGAAGAAGCATTTAGCGATCGCCCAATTCCCATTTTAAATATGCCAGAATATCTCAAACCAATAAATCTCGGTTTGCCGTCAACACTGCCCGTCCCCGGTGTGATAATCTATGCTGGAAGGCAATCGATGCGTTTGGCACGGTGGTTACAATCAGGTTCTCCCGTATCACTTTCTTACATTGCAGGTGCCCCCGATGGTTTAATATTAGAAGCAGGTTTGGTAGATAGATTTATTGTCGCGACGTTTGCAGATCCAGAAGTTGCCGCATCTGCTCAAAGTTTTGAACAGCGCAAACAACAAAGTAAAGGCTTGCATTTTTTGTTAGTTCAACCTGATGATTCGGGAATCACTTATACCGGATTTTGGTTATTACAGATAGAATGAGCGATCGCTATTTTATGTGAATTACAGCAGATTGCGTTATTATTAAATACACGTAGAGACGTTCCGGCGGAACGTCTTTACAGGGTTTTGGGTTTTACTCATGTACCTCCTAAGGAGTGAAATCTGCTGTATGGTATGATTGTTGAGTAAGACTATAAGGTAACACTGATGGTGAAAGTCACAATTACCTTGGAAGAAGACATCCTCCAGTTTATAGATCGACAAGCACAGGGAAACCGCAGTGGATACATTAATGCGCTGCTGTCAGAACATCGTCGCAGGCTTTTAGAAGCAGAAATGATAGCAGCACTCAAGCAAGATGCTGAAGATCCAGAGTATCAAGCTGAAATTGCTGCTTGGGATAATGTCGTCGGGGATGGCATTAATGCCAGGGAATAATATCATATCCGCCGTAGAGACGTTCCGCTGGAACGTCTCTACAATAATATATTTTATTTATGGGGTGTAATATAAATTATTCACACAGCTTTAAATGTCGTTCTGGGGTTTGTTGTTTAAAGTAGGCATGAGTGCGGCTCAACTTTCTCTGTTTGTTCTTGACCATCATACAATGTTTTGGTAATCAATTCTTCAGCCACAGCTTTGACTACATTAATGCTCACAGAATTTCCCAATTGATAGTAAGCTTTATCATCATTGGGATGTAATATAAAGCTATCGGGAAAACCTTGTAAACGTGCGACTTCACGCTTAGTCAGTCGTCGCACTCTGTTATTATGATATACTCCTAACCGATTAGCATCACTAGCAACCACAGTTACAGAAATCTTATTTGGATCGACAAACTTATAAATCTCAAAAGAAAAGTTGCCAGAAACAGGTTTATATTTATCGTTAATCAGCTTAATATATTTTTTAGCAACCAACGCATCTAATATCTCTTCTAAATTAGGATGCTCAAAAAAACTAGCTATTTGCTTCTTAGTTAATAACTTACCATCTTGTTCTTGACCAAATTCTTTATTCCGTCTTTTTAAAATAAAACGGTTCATTAATTCAATTTCATCTAAACTACATTTTCCCCGCAATCCTAATTGCCAAGAATGAATTGAATTTCCTCCACGATAATCAATTAGTCGCACTCCATGCAATTGATTTAAATCTTGATTGTAGATTTGTTTTAAAGCATTGACAAATTTGGGGGAACAATCATACTTTATATCTGGATTATCTTCCAAAATATCGGCAACAGTAACATGTTTTTTGGGTGAGTAAAATAAAGATAGTTGCTGAGTATTGTAGGAGTGAGAATCTTTAAAACCAACATCTGAAATCAAGTCAAACTTAGGAGAAGCATTCAAAATTCCTAAAAGATAAACTCGGACACGGTTTTGCGGTAAACCAAAGTTAGCACTGTTGAGCAAAAAAGCATCAAAGCTGTAACCTCTCTTTTTAATCTCATGCTTAATCGTTGCTAAGGTTTTCCCGTTATCATGGCTATAAAGTCCCCGCACATTTTCAAACAGAAAAGCTTGTGGTTGATATGTGTCAAGTAATCTGGTAATTTCAAAGAATAACGTTCCTCTCGTATCTCCAAAGCCTTCTTTTTTGCCAGCATGAGAAAAAGACTGACAAGGAAACCCAGCTAATAAAAAGTCATGTTCTGGGAGTTTATCTATTAGGTGAATGTCACCTAAAGGTTTGTGTTGAAAGTTGTTTTCATATACTAATTGAGCATCTGGGTTAATTTCGCTACTTAATACGCATTCGGTTTTTATATTTAAAGAATTAGCAGCTTCTTCAAAAGCTAATCTAATTCCGCCGATTCCGGAAAATAAATCAACAAACCGAATTTTTGGCATAAATACAAATTAGTCTTTTTCCCCCAGTACAAGACGAATGACTTACAGCAGATTCCGCTTTCATCGAATACAAGAGACGTAGCAGTGCTACGTCTCTACAAGGTTTTGGATTTTATATATGTACTTCATTTACCTCAAATCTGCTGTATATCACTTTGCTTTAACTCGCGCTTGCTTGATCATATCAACCAATGTATGATGAGCATCTTGGGCATCTGCTAAAATATGGTCGAATTGAACGCGAACTGGTACAGGTTCTCCATTGACTTCTGCTTTCAAATCCATACCTTGAGCATCAATTGCCAGCATTTCTGCTGCTGTGGCATCCGCTAACCCACCAAAAGCCTGAGCGTAAAGAACTATAGCATCAGCATGATCCTGGTTCATGTGATTGCAAATGCGTGAGCTAATTTCAGTTGAGAATTGTTCAGACATGGCGAAACTCCTTGTTGATGGTAATAGACATCGAGCGCTCTTTTAATATGCTTTATCCAGAACCCTTACAAGACGTAGCAGTGCTACGTCTCTACATTGTTTTTCAACAGATGTCTAATGGGATTCTAAACTAAAGAATGACCAAAAGTATCCTAAGATAGTGGGAATCTGATTTATTTTAGGTAATTTATAGTTATTTCTTATACTATTTTCACTAAATGTAGTACTTGCTAGGTGTGAAAATGTTCACCGATCGCTTTCTATGTAGCTTTTTTACAAGCGATCGCTCCGGGATCGCATTTCCTAATTTTCATTAAATAAAAATAAAAGATATGAAATATTTTTTACCTGTGAATCCGAAATTTGTTGAGCTAAAACTGTAGCTTAATTAAGCAAAGTTATTCAAGCCAGAAACCGATGAGTGAAATCAAGCACCGCCGGATTATAATTGGGGATGTGCATGGCTACTATGATGCTTTAATGATATTATTGCAGGCGATCGCCCCGCATTCAGACGATAAAGTCTATTTTCTCGGAGACTTAATCGATCGCGGATCTCAGAGTTGCCAAGTAATAAATTTTGTTAAAGAAAATCGCTATCATTGTCTGCTTGGCAATCACGAGCAGATGTTGTTAAATATTCTTACTTCAAGATGCATCACCCCTGAAATTATGCAATCATGGCTTGACAAGGGGGGACAAGCCACTGTAGCCAGTTATCAAAAAGGGATTATTCCTCACGATCATCTTGAATGGTTGGTAAGTTTGCCTACACATCTGGACTTAGGAGATATTTGGTTATCTCATGCTGGTATTGATCCGTTAATTCCTTTGGAAAAACAAACAGCCGATCAGTTTTGCTGGGTGCGAGATCCATTTCACAGCATGAAAAAGCCCTACTTTGCAGATAAACTAATTATTGTCGGTCACACCATCACTTTTACTTTACCTGGGGTTGCACCCGGTAAATTGGCACAAGGACCCGGATGGTTAAATATAGATACAGGAGCTTATCATCACAAAAGTGGCTGGTTGACGGGACTTGACATTACCAATAACTTAGTTTATCAAGTTAATGTCAACCAGCTTTGTGTTCGCACTCTAACCTTAGAAGAAGCGGTGTATACCATCGATCCGGCGGAAATTGGGGACAAGGGGGATTAGGATTAACGCAGTAAAGGTCGAATATTTGCTTTATAAGCTGCACCATCCAATCCATCACTGCGATTGCTCGGTTGAGCGTTTATGGAACGTTTGAGAGCTTCAATGCGATCGCCTGTTGCGGGATGGGTACTCAAAAATCCTGGTGTAGAACTCCTTGATACCAACTTTTGCATAAAAGCAGGCATTGCCGACTGTGCATAACCAGCGCGTGTTAAAGTTTTTAATCCTCTTTGATCGGCATCAAATTCATTTTTACGACTGCGGGGAAGGTTTCTCGCTACTTGCACACCAATAGCTACCGCTTGATTTCGATCTAAACCAGCTGCTGTTAACAATCCGCTTTGAAGTGCTTTTTGCCGCATCTCTTTGAGTGCGTGCTTTCCACCAATGTGTCCCATTTCATGACCGATTACACTTGCTAGTTGCGCTTCATTGTCTGCGGTTTTTATTGTACCGGTGTTGATATAGACAAAGCCTCCCATTGTGGCAAAAGCGTTAAGAGCGTCATCGTCAACCACCTGAAAAGTATAGGGAATATCGGGGCGATCGCTAGATGCTACTAAACGCTGTCCAATTTGCCGGACGTAGTTATTTATTTGTGAATTACGTGAAAGACGAATATCACTGCCTTGTAATTGCTGATTAATCTGTTTACCAAGATCAACTTCTTGGGAATCGGATATATTAGAAAGCTGAAATAACTGGGCACCTTGGAAAATGAGAGGCAATAAATCTATAGCCTTCCCTGGTAGAGGTGTACTCAAGCAAAGACTCAAGGCAACTACCACCGAAATCAACGGATAAATCAAGCGATGTCGCCAAAAACGGTAATTTACTAAGCCTTTCCAATTCATCATAATCCGGCAAACGCGAGTATTTTAGGAGAACGTAAAACTAGAGGACGGATTTATGCAATTCTAAGTTGCATTTTACCTAATACTAATTCTGTTTGCTTTGCACATCTTTTGGGCACGTCATGATACACTGTCGCATGACCGAGAATCACAGCCGCTTTTAGAACAGGCAACGAGTGTAAGCGGTTCTATACTATACACGGCGTTGCAACAATCAATTATTCCGCTATTAAGAATTGAAAACTGATTATGGCTCTTTTAGATTCCAAAGGTCGCTTATTTGGTAAAATCAACCTTCTCGATTTTGGTGCCGCGCTGGTAATTTTATTAGTCATATTCGGCATCTTTGTCTTTCCCGGAACTTCTGGCTCTGTTGCTCAAATTAACTCGAAAGCAGTACCGATAGAGGTCGATTTAATTGTTCGCGGATTGAATGTACGCAATCCGCAACAGTTATACGAAAAAGGGTTTGCAAAAGGTGGCAAAACTAACGTTATTATCCGCAATCAACCCTACGGTCAAATTGGAATTAAATCTATTCAAGAATTACCCAGAACTGTAGGAGTTCCTCAACCTGATGGTTCCATCAAAGAATTGCCCGATCCCAGAGCTAACAATTTTAGCCGAGATATGCTTTTGACTTTAGAAGGCAGAGCGAATATCACTGAAAATGGACTAGTTTTAGGTAACAGTAAAGTTAAAATTGGGATGCCTTTTGAGTTAGAAGGCTTTAATTACAACTTTAATGCTACTGTTATCGATTTAAGATTTAAAGACAAGTAATATCAAGTCCGGTAGATTACATATGATGTAGAGACGTAGCATTGCTACGTCTCTACAAGGATTTCGGATTTTTTATTAATGTCAATTAAACGGACATTGAAAATGTAGGACAGATTCAGATCCCCGACTTCTTAAAGAAGTCGGGGATCTTTTGGAATTTCTGAACTGCTATATATTCATCAACTATTCAACAAAGGCAAAAATCGGCGAATTAAACCAATTGTCACCGCCGGCAATTCTAGCTGTGGGGTTAATCCGACATTTTCCAACTCTAGAAAAACGCGAATTGCTTGTGGATTCATCTCAGCAAGACGACGACCAATTTCTGGACCAGTAAACTGCGACTTCTGCCCCCAAATTATCGCTGTGGGAGTTGTCAATTGTTGAATATAAAGCGATAAATCAAAGCACAAATCACCCCGGACAAAACATAGTGCTGCATATTCAGCATTCGGTTGACGCGCAGATTCTAAATAAGCTTCGACAATTTCCTCATACACGCGACTAGATTCGGCAAATTGCCGTTTTTCTAAGAAATTGCGAATACCCGAACTAGTAGCAAGTGCGGTAGTATACAGCAAGCGATCGAGAATGGGAACGCTGACAATTTGGGCAAAAATGCTACGGGAGTAGTCTTCGCCAAAGTCGGAAAGTCCCGCTGGTAAAGTGAGAATCAGCGACTTGAATAAATCAGGATGAGCGATCGCTACTCTAATTGTAAACGCAGCTGTGAGCGAAGAAGCAATTACTGTCACCGGTTCCGTACAAGTTTGTTCTAAAAACTCCCGAATCGTCGTTATATAATCATCAATCTTATAACTTCGCGCTGGATGCTCAGATTTACCCCATCCGATCAAGTCTGGTGCTATTATTCTATACTCGGCAGCAAAAGCAGGATAAACTTTTGACCACTCATATGCAGAAGAACCACCACCAAAGCCATGCACAAACACTAAAGTTTCCTTTTCTGTGCGGGCAGTTATCTCATCCTGATAAGGCGAACCGACAGCAGTATAATAGACAATCCTACCTAGTGAGGTATTTACGGAGCGTTGCTCAAATCCTAATGGCTGAAACATACGTGTTTTGTATTTTCTATTATGGTTGCTAAACCGTTAAAAGTCCAGAAAAACTTCTTTCCTTGCCCCTTCCCCTCTTCCTTCATCTGCGTCTGTTTAAGGTAAATGTAAAACTATTGGCTTATTTATTAAGACTTTGTGATTTTTTTTCACTTTTTACAAAGATTAATGCCCGAAAATACCGTCACTAAAGGTTTTCTATCTCTAGTGAGTATTACTTAGAGATGAAGGACTCGATAAAATACTTATGGTATTATATCAGAAACATTACTGATAATTTTGAGCGTCAAGAATACTCGGAGTGTTCATTGACACCAGTAATATCAATTAATAACTCTAGTTATGTACGGAGAAATAGCATCTCCCGATGTAGCTAGTAACTAAATTATTCTCTAAATAATAGTAAGGTGGGGCGTCATGATAAAGGAGGCTACTCTTCAATCGAATAAAGTAAGAACGTTTGAAGACCGTAAATTCTTACGCGGAAAATACGTAAGTCTTGAAAAACAAACAATAGATTCAGCTTCGCTAAGTCAAAATCAAATAGATATTGACGAAGAACAGGCAGTCGCACCTACTTGTATTTGTTTGAATTTAGAAGATTTAAAATGCTTTGAAACTGTGGAGCAACAATATGAACACTTGGGTGTAATATTTCATAACTCTATCGCAATACAACCCTCAAACCCAGCATTTCCAACTAATTCGGGAATAACAGTGTTGATGGGATCGCCGAAAAGCGGATTTTTAGAAGCTACTTTTCTGCGTCCTGTCTGCCTGGTTAGTATGTTTGTCACAAGTTCCCAGCGGTTAGTACTTTGCGCTTACGATCGCCACAACCAACTACTCACCCAAACAGCACTACCAGCAGCTAATCTTGCCAACTCTGACTCGGCGCTGCCCCCCAGCACGTTATTATCTTTAAAAGCGAACGACATCTACCGCCTTACCTTCAGCGCTTTTGATGGTCAATTTATCATTGATGACTTTAGTTTCTGTTTTTAAAACAAAACTGTAAAAACTCCTTGACAAAACCTTTATAGCAGACTAAAGACAGGTATCTTTGTAGAGTATATTGATTGTGAACTAGACCTAAGATATCAGTTTTCACTGATATCTTAGGCAATTTTGTAACTCCCTTAGGTAAACACAGTGGCAGAGGCTTCATCTTCTTGGCAGCAATTGCTCAACCAGCTTGCAAAGTGGTCGCTTTTATTCAAGACAGGGAGAGCCACAAAGCAACGAAATTTTAAACTATACCGAGAACCTGGAGGATACTTAGGGTTTTTGACAATTGTCATTGCGATGCTTTTGTGGAACTGGAAACTTCTGTTGGCAATTATTGTCGGCGTTGGGATAATGGTGTTAGTCTACTCAATGCAGCGGTGGGATTGGCGATCGCACTGGTCAAAAATTCGTAAATTATTTAACAGTCCCAATCGTCGGTTAGCTTTATCAGTTACAAGTGGTGGTATTGCCACCCTCAGTACTTACATGGCTGCTGCGATTTGGGTTGACTCCAACAGTCGTTGGATTGCTGCGGGTGCGATTTTGCAAGCTTTGGGGACACTATTAACTATAATTTTATTAGTGTGGCAAATCGTCAGCTTTTACAGCATTCGAGAAGAAGAGCAACTAGATCGGTTATTACTCTCCTTGACAGAACAAGACCCCCTCAAGCGTTTGATTGCCCTGCGTCGGCTCACCAAATTCGTGACCAATAACCGCATTGACTCTTCTGTACAGCAAAATATTATCGAATGCTTACGACTTTTTATTAGTCGCGAAGAAGAAGTCATGATTCGCGAAGCTGCTTTTGAGAGTTTGCAAGCACTAGATTTAGGAGAACAAATATCATCCAGTCCCGCAACTCCTTTAAAGCCTCTCTCCACCAAAGTCAAACAGCATACATATTAGTTAGTGGATGGTTGATAGTTGATAGTGGTTAGTTCTAACGAGTACTTGTTGACAAGCAACAACCAACAACTAACAACCAACTACCGAAAAACGAGCACAGTACCCCTGACTTTAGGCATGGGGGTTTAGAGAACTGCGACTTGAGTCGCAGTTCTCTAAACCGTCTTGGCGAATAGTAGATTTGGTGTATACTGCAATCAGGAGGTAATGCAAGTGTTTAACCTAACTTACGAGTTCAAGATAGTCCCAACCCAAAATCAAATAGCAATATTTGAAGAATGGCTAGAAACTCATCGACGAGTTTATAACCACGCTTTAGCCGAACGTAAAGACTGGTATCGTTCTCGTAGTTGTCAGGTAAACGCTTGTAGCCTTCGTAGATCGCTCGCGCAATACTTACCCGTTGTTGTTCCCCCCCAGAAAGTTGATCGGGGAAACAGTCAGCTTTGGAAAGTAAACCTACCAGCTTTAAAGTTGGTTCTAAGCGGCGTAGAATTTCCTTCCGGGTATATCCTTGAGCTTGCAGTACAAAAGTGACATTTTCCGCCACAGTCCGCTGGGGAATTAGCTTGTAGTCTTGAAATACAATACCAATACGTCGCCGCAAAAAAGACAAGCGATCGCCTTTCATCTTTGCCACATTATACTCATCAACAATCACCTCTCCCTGTGTTGGCAACTCCTCACCATACAACAGTTTTAACAGCGTTGATTTACCCGAACCACTAGCACCAGTAATAAACAGAAAATCTCCTTGTTTTACCTCCAAATTCAAATCAAACAACGCTTGAGAGCCATTCTTATAAGTTTTTGTCACGGAACGCAACTGCACTATCGGCACACTACTTTTACTGCGTACAGCAGTTTCCCTCTCCTGAAAATGAACAGATTTTTCAGTGGTTTCTTTCTGTGTTAATACTGGCATTGCTGGATTTTCCCCACACATTAGCTTTAAAATAAGGATTCCCAGGCAGAACCTGGGAATCACAAATTCAACACCAAAAATTCCAAATTTATCATTCCACACGATTGTAGAGACGTTCCGGCGGAACGTCTTTACCAAGATTTTATTGTAGAGACGTTCCGGCGGAACGTCTTTACCAAGATTTTATTGTAGAGACGTTCCGGCGGAACGTCTTTACCAAGATTTTATTGTAGAGACGTTCCGGCGGAACGTCTCTACCAAGATTTTATAGCCTGCGTAGGCAGGCTTTGTTTCTATAGCCCCAGACTTCCAGTCTGAGGGCTATTTCTTGGCGCAGGGCGATTATTAACTAATTGCGCCTTTTGCCGTTAACCGATAAACTACAGCTTTCCAAACAAATTCCGGCAAAGCTAACATGCGGTGCCAGCGCCAAGGTTCTTGATATAGCCGATACAGCCATTCGAGATTATTATCTCCCAACCACGCAGGAGCGCGAGATTTCGTCCCCGACCAAATATCAAAACTACCACCAACGCCGATCCAAATGGCTTGCGGACACAAATGTCGGTTTTGAGCAATCCATAACTCTTGACGCGGCACTCCCAAACCGACAAAAATCACTTGAGGCTGTAATTGGCTAAGAGTTTGTCGTAATTTTTCTTCTTCTTCTGGCGAATGATAACCGGAGTGAGTACCTACTATACGCAATTTCGGTAATTGAGAAAGCCAAAACTCTGCCGCTGTTGCAGCCACTTTTGGCGCACCTCCGTAGAAAAACACTTTTGCGTCAGTATGACGATCAACTTCTTGCAACAGTTTTTCTGCTAGCTCAATTCCTGGACAACGTTGTATTTTTTGTCTTAATAGTAACTGTAAATACAGAACTACCCCCGCTCCGTCTGGAATCACTAATTCAGCAGCTTGAATCACTTTAGCTAAAGATGTATTCCGCTCTGCTTGCATAGTCATTTCTGCATTCAGCGTTACCACATGAGTTCCGTTACCTTGTTGCAGTCGCTCTAGCAACCAGTTGGGATAGTTAGTCATTAAATGAATCGGTAGTCCCAAAACCGAAAAGACTTTATAGCGTTTAGACATACCCTATTTTTGATTAACCTCACACCAAGTTTATCGAAGGATAGTCTATCAAATTTGTTCCAAATTCCCCATCAAGAGCGCCAGTCGCCTCTCCTGTCGGAGACGCTACGCGAACAAGGTCAGGAATCTCCCCACGGAGAAAAGTTCCCCTACAAAGATTCTGTCCTCCCCATGTCCCATTGCCGTTAAACTAATTGATATTGAGTGCTTCTGTTTGTGGCAAAGTAGCCCTGATTTTATTGTTAGTCATGTTCGCGTCAAGAAGAAATACCTAAAACACGGGCAACCTTTTTAGTAAACTCAATTTTACAGCTAAAGTAGTGTAACGTGTGAAAGTTGATTATGAGTAAAATTCGTGTGGCTCTGATTGAAGATCATGACCTAACCCGTGTGGGTATTAAGACAGCACTACTACAAAAGAATGAAGTTGAAGTTGTCGGCGAAGCTGCGACTGCGGCTGAAGGAATGAAAATGTTAAAAACGTTACATCCCGACATAGCTATTATAGACATTGGTTTACCAGATAAGGATGGCATTGAGCTAACACGCGAAATCAAATCGGCTGGTAGTAAAGAAAACTTAGAAGTCAAAGTGTTAATTTTGACATTGCGGGATAATAAAGAAGCGGTTTTGGCAGCTTTTGCGGCTGGGGCTGATTCCTACTGCATGAAAGATATCGGGTTTGATAATTTACTTGAAGCAGTGCGAGTGACTTATAATGGCAACTCTTGGATCGATCCAGCGATCGCTCGCATCGTTTTACAACAAGCACAACAAAATCCAACCAAGCCACAAGGGCTATCAGCACATAGCAAGAGTTTTGCCCTCAACTCTGATTCTGAAGAAAATGATGCAATTATTGACCCATACACCCTGACAGAAAGAGAGTTAGAAGTGTTACAGTTAATCGTCGAAGGTTGCAGTAATGCATTAATCGCCGAAAGACTATACATCACTGTCGGAACGGTGAAAACTCATGTCCGAAATATTTTGAATAAGCTATGCGCTGATGACCGCACCCAAGCAGCAGTCCGCGCTTTGCGTTCTGGCTTAGTGGGATAAAGTTAATCGCAAAGCATAGCTCGGCAATTAAAGGTAAATTTATACGAATTTATACCTTTAAAGTGGGTATCTTCTCTTTAACGAGGTTAATTATCGAGTGAGATAAATAATTCAGCATCTCGCCATTCAAGAATCTGAAAAATAAAGTCAAATATGAGTGAGACAGATGTAGACAAACTAAAGCTCATGGTGGTAGATGATGAGCCAGATAACTTAGATTTACTCTACCGCACTTTTAGGCGAGATTTTCAAGTATATAGAGCAAGTGACGCACTAGATGCCATCGAAATCTTAGACAGAGAAGGCGAAATGGCTGTAATTATTTCTGACCAAAGAATGCCAGAGATGAACGGCACAGAATTTTTTAGTCGCACGGTAGATCGCTTTCCGGATACGATTCGGATTTTGCTGACAGGCTTTACTGATGTAGAAGATTTGGTAGACGCGATCAACTCCGGTCAGGTGTTTAAGTACATCACTAAACCCTGGAATCCCGATCGCCTGAAAGCAATAGTTGGGCAAGCAATTGATACATATCTGGTGTTGAAGAAACGCACCCAGGAGTTGCGTAACGCTTTGCGGCGAGAATCTTTGTTTAATGCGGTGACAACAGCAATTCGCGAGTCTCTGGACTATAGCAGTATGCTGCAAAAGATTGTCACCACCATTGGAGAGAGATTTGAAGCAACTTGTTGTTTACTCAAACCAGTGGAAAGCGATCGCCTCACCCAAGATAAGTTTTCTTACCAAAACTCCAAAGTTCCTATCAGTTGCTGTACTTTTGACCCCAGCTTTTTGATTGAAAAAGTTATTGAAACACATCAATGTCAGGTATCTCAAGATACACAACACGGTGGCTATCATCAACTAGTTGTGCCTATAAGCTATCAGCAACATTTGCTAGCAGTTCTTGCTTTATATCAACAAGAAAGCGATCGCACTTGGCAAGATGAAGATATCCAACTAATTGCCGGAGTCGCCGACCAAGCAGCTTTAGCCCTCTCCCAAGCAAAACTCTATCAACGTCTCCAAGAAAAGCAACAACAAATCAGCACCGAGTTAGAAGTTGCTCGCCAAATTCAAAATAACCTGCTACGCCAAACCTTGCCTGAAATCAAAGGCGCGAAAATCCAAGCTTGCTGCCACCCCGCTCGCGAAGTAGGAGGCGATTTTTTTGAAGTTTTTGTTCATCCCAAAGGTGACTTGTGGTTAGCAGTCGGTGACGTTTCCGGCAAAGGTGTCCCGGCAGCTTTATTCATGTCAAGTGCTATTTCGGTTTTGCGTCGCGAATTATCTGTAGAATTGCCCCCGACGCCAAACGTAATTATGCAAAATCTCAACCATGCTTTATCTGAGGACTTGATCAGCAACAATTGCTTTATCACCCTCGTTTTAGCTTGTTATACCCCCACCACTAGGGAACTACTTTACGCAAATGCTGGTCACATCTATCCCATGCATTGGACAGCAACGGCAAATTTGGCAGAAAATCCCAATTACCTCAAGGTACGCAGCATTCCTTTAGGTATTTTACCCAAATGGCAAGCAGAGTCTGGTCAATTAGTTCTTTCTATTGGAGATACCTTGTTACTTGCCAGTGATGGTATTACTGAAGCAATGATCTTAAACCAGACGCAGTTAAACAAAAAAATTGTGGATGGCACACACCCAACTAGCCATTCTATGTTGAATCAAGAAGGTCTTTGGCAACTCTTACAAAGTGAGCCTAAACCACTTTCTCTCAACCACTTGCTAGCCCGCATCCAAGCAGACAACAACCTTCAAGAAGATGACCAAACTATTCTCTCACTGGAGGTTATGTAACTAATGAAAAGTGAGCTTCATGTACCAAGTGATTTGAAGTTTTTAAGTATCGTTGAAAACTGGCTATTAGGATGCTTACAAATCCAGCTAGGAGAAACAGTTGATTGGTCACAGTTATCAAATCGTTTGCGGCTAGCTTTGGTGGAAGCTTACTCAAACGCAGTACGTCACGCTCACAAAGATCAACCCAATGCGCCGATTTTAATTCGCTTGGAACTCAAAGACCAAGATATAGCCCTAGAAGTTTGGGATCGCGGTGAAGGCTTTGATATGTCTACTTACTTTCCTCCCAACCCACTGGACAAGCAAGAAGGTGGTTATGGTTGGCTGATTATGCATCGTTTAATGGATAAAGTAGAATACCAGTTGCAGAGTGGTGGTGGTAACTGTCTCAAGTTAGAAGTCACTCTGCCTGAACTAGGCAAATAAGCCAGAAGATTAGAAAAACTATGCTCTCGTAGTGGACACTTCAGTGCGCAAATAAAGCGATAAATCGCTTACTACGTATTCTATATATTGAGAGACGTTCCGCCGGAACGTCTCTACGTGTATTTAATATACATAGGCGTGGAAATGAACTATGCGTTGCCCCAAACCCTTGTAGAGACGTAGCACTGCTACGTCTCTACATTGTTTTCTGGAGATGTCTAATAACAACGGAATCTGCTGTATACTGTCATCGTCGCAGATTTAGCAATTCTTGAGGAGAAGCTAAAAGTTTGATTTTGGTAAATTGAATTTGCCGTTGTTGGTTGAGGATAAACAGCCACATGACGTTGACACCGCACCAAGTAGTTTGTGCTTTTCCACTTATGTGAAATTCGATTTGATTATGAGCCAAATTTTCGGCTATTCCTTGACAAGGTTCGGCTTTAATGCATTGAGCTTCTTGTTTTAAATAAGTAGCGATCGCATCTTGCCCCACAATACCAGACTCAAACGGTGGTTGCATCACACCATCCGACGCAAACAAGCGAGCAACCTCATCAAACTCTCCTGCGTTTAAACTTTCAAAATAACGCAGTATCACAGGTTCGGTAATTCCCTCAATCTGGAATTTATCAGCTTGCGTAGTCGCAATAGTTGATTTTTCTGAAAGCATATGGTGATACAAGTGAAGATTTAATCAATCTAGAATTAAAAGCTACAGAAAACCTGCTACTAAAGAAATATTTTCGAGCGTGAAAAAAGCCGTACTTAGTTTTTTGCATCTCGTATTTTTGTCTAGCAACACGCTGATTACAGTGGCAAATGAAGAGTATTGAAGTGTTAGGATATTATAGTCGGCGCTCTAATTACCGCTGTAAATGGACAAAGCATTAGATGAAACGCTTTCTATCAAGATTGCTCAAAGCGTAAAAAGCAAAGCTAGAACTCCGTTTGACAATGCTTACAAAGCAGCATTAGCGACTGAGGGAGCAACTTATGTGCAGGGCTTTTTAGTTATTGGTCGCAAGTCTTACCAACCGATTGAACATGCTTGGATTGAGTTAAGCAATACCGACTGCAACGACTCTGTTGTCAGCATTATCGATCCTACCCTACCGCACCTGAATAAAAATGAGCAGGAGTTTTGGTACTTTCCAGCACAAAGCTTGAGCGTGAAAAAACTGAAAGCAATAATCGAAGAATCGAAAGAAGATTATCCAGAAGATGAACCACTACCAGTTTATGGTGCAGCACCTTATGAATATTATGGTGATGTGATGTTAGGTGGTAAAGACTACTTAGATGCATATCAAGCAGCAGAAGCTAAGTCTCAAGAATTCAACCACTCAAACCCTGACCTTAACTAACACTAATTCTCTGTGACGTTGCGCTTAATATCGCAATACCGTAGAAGGGTATCGCTCTACAAAAACTAAGACCTGGGGTTGTTCCTAAGCATCAAATACCATTAGGACAGTTAGGATAGTTTACTGGGTTAATATTAGTTTTACCAATAAGATTGGCGGAGTGCTGCAATTGACACCCTTCGTTGATGTTGGCAAAGGCTGGAATTTGAGGGGGCGAAAATCCATCACCGAGTACGCTTGTTAGTACTGGGTTAGGGCTGTTGTGGAAACAAGGTGATACTTTTTCAGCCCGTTTAGATTGGGGTATTCCCCTGATATCGGTGGACGGTGAAAAGCGATCGCTCCAGGAAAATGGGCTGTATTTCTCGGTGCGCTATTCGCCGTTTTAAGTAGTCATACAGCACCCTATCGCCTTAATCGAATACACGTAGAGACTATTCTGTGCTACGTCTCTACAAAGTTTTGGGTTTTATATATGTACTTCCTAAGGAGTGAAATCTGCTGTAATAATTCTTCATTCGTAATTACGAATTATTCAATATTCCCACCAAAATACTTACTAATATGGTGATTTCTTCTGGTACTCGATACAACTTCAAATCTTCAGTAATTTGCTGACTTTGACGATGATAAATACCAAAGCGCCAATCTTCCCCCGTAGTTACTGCTCCATATAAAATAGGTGTTTCGGATCGCGTCCATTGGTCTAAAGCAATTAATTCGACTGCAAGCTGAGTAAATCCCCGACTTAAATCAGCTTGCTTGGCTTCTATTACTAGTAGTTCCTTGCCTTGACTCATGTAATAATCCAAACGACCTTGCAATCGCGCATTAACATTAATTGGATACTCAATATTTAACTGAGTTTGAGTAATTTCACATACTTCTAGGAGAATGGGAGCAATAATTGCTTGTTTACGAGCATCCTCACTTAATAATTTTACCCGTGCAAAGTTGCGATTAATAATACTAGTAAGGGATACGATCGCATCCTCTGAAATTTCCAAAGTTGGTAATTGCAATCTTTCGCGATTGTAGCCACATCCAAGTTCAGCCAGGATATCTTCCGGGGAGAAAGACAAGTCAAAATATTTGCTAAAGGTATAGGTTTGGTTAGGCTGAAGAATCTGGGGACGATTCATAATTAGTTTTGACCGCTATTGCTCATTTATACTATCGCAGCCAAAAAGAAAGCGATCGCCCAACTAGAGCCTAAATTTATTTTTGTAGTACAAATTTATTAATTAGTTTTGAATGTTCTAAATCATACTTTTGAGGGAAAACTAATACTATAACAAATTTCAATTCTGGAAGGGCTGGCAATCTCAATATTGTTGCATCAAATATAGCTCTTACAGATGGAGGTGGAATTAATACCGTCAACTTTGGACGTGGGGATACTGGAAATTTAGATATAAATGCTACTTCTCTACTAGTTAATAATCAGGGTAAACTGATTGCAAATACAGCTTCTAATACAGGCGGTAACATCAACTTAAATCTACAATCTGCTTTAATTATAGGGATTTCCAGATAACATAATACTGTATTCAATTAGAAATCTTCTAAACAAAGTGATGGCTCTATGTCTTACAGCGAGTTTAGTCTAGCTAAAGCCAAACAAGCTTTTGGCTTAACTACGTTAGAAAAACGCGATATTTTCGCTGCGGTTGCCGAATTAGCTGCCAGTAATTTACTCACAGAGACACTCAATTATAACAAGGCGATCGCCTTGGGTAGTAACAGTGAAAAAGCCCGTTCTGAATTAATTATTGCGCCAATTTTAGTTGATTTACGCCGACAATTAAACGAGCAAATTAGTTTATTTTCTGGGGTAGATTTTACTGTTGACGAAACCAAAGGATTAAATGGTATTTGTGATTTTATCATTACCCAATCTCCAGAAATGTTGATTGTGACAGCACCAGTAATTACGGTTGTAGAAGCGAAAAAAGAGAATATTAATGGAGGTTTTGGTCAATGTGCAGCAGAAATGGTAGCAGCCCAAATTTTTAATCAGCAAGCGGCAATAGAAATTAAAACAATTTACGGTGCAGTGACAACAGGCAGCATTTGGCAATTCCTGAAACTGGAAGGACAAATATTAACGATTGATTTGAGTGAATATTATCTCAAAGATGTGAATAAAATTCTCGGTATTTTAGCTAGTGGTATTTTTCTAGAAACATAAACAACTGATACCGTAAAGTCAAAACAAGCGGAGGTTTTGATATGGCTCAAGCTTTACCCAAACTATTTACCTTTGAAGAATTTATCGCATGGCTGCCGGAAAACACTCTTAAGCGTTATGAATTACACGATGGGATAATTGTAGAAATGTCTCAACCGAGTGGAAAACATGAAAAAGTTACGGGATTTTTAGCAGGGGAAATTACCGTTGAATATAAGCGATTAAAATTGCCCTACTTTATCCCCAAAACAGCATTAGTGAAACCACCGAGAAAATCTTCGGGTTACTCGCCAGATGTGGTTTTAATCAACGATGCTAATCTACACAATGAGGAATTTTGGGAAAAAGAATCTACCGTGACTCAAAGTGAATCCATTCCCTTGGTAATTGAGGTTGTGAGTACAAACTGGGAAGACGATTATTACACCAAATTAGGTAATTACGAGGCAATGAAGATTCCTGAATATTGGATCGTTGATTATGCAGCTTTGGGGGCAAGAAAATTTATTGGTAATCCTAAACAACCAACGATTTCTATTTATCATCTAGTTGATGAAGAATATCAAGTCGCTCAATTTAGAAATTTTGAACCTATTATATCCCCTACTTTTCCCAATTTAAACCTGACTGCTAATCAGATTTTTAATGGTGCTTTGTAGAGCAATAAAGCTCAGGTGCAACAAACATTAACCTGTGTTGCTGTTTCCAGGAGTTAATTTTTCTAGAACTAACCATCTAATTCCCCAAAGCGATCGCGATACTGCTGTAGCAGTGCTTGCATATCTTGCAATTGTTGCTCCGCCTGCTCTGCCCGTTGACGTTCCTGTTCTGCTCGTTGACGTTCCTGCTCTGCCCGTTGCTCCAACTCCACTGGACTCAAAAATTGCCGCCCATCTGGTCGGTAAATCACCAGTTCATGGTTGCCCACCGCAAACCGAATCCCCAACAGAGGACTCGTCCACCCATCCATATTAGCAATCGGTAACAACTGTTCATCTTGCCGTCGCCAACCTTTTAGCTCATAGCGGTCTGGGTCATACTGATAATATTCTTCTACCCCATAAGTTTGGTAAAATTCTAGCTTGCGTTCCATCTCCTCTGCATTGTTGCTAGGCGAGAGAATTTCGTATACCACTTGTGGGGCAATGTTGTCTTCCTGCCACTGTTTGTAAGACCCCCGCCGTCCTTTAGGTCTACCAAACACTACCATTGTATCCGGTGCAACGGGTGAGATTAAGCGCGATTTCACCGGGAACCAGAGCAAATCTCCCGCTACAAACACGTTAGGTTCATCAGCAAATAGTATTTCCAGATTTTCCTTAATTAGGACGATCCAACGAAACTGTTCGGTATTGTCTGCCATTGGCTTGCCGTCGCTGTCAGGGAAATGCAAATCTGTATCGCTGCGAAAGAAGGTCGTCATAGGTTAACCCGGAATGACACAGTATTTTAATTTTATGCGATCGCCCACGACGTGATAGATCCCATTAGAACTTGGGCAATATAACTCTGTTGATATCTCAAATACCTTTACTGTGAGTGTTCAAAATAAAATCTTGGTAATTATTTATGGCTTTTGGGATTAAACAAACTCGTTGGCTATATGTCAGCCTCAGTATTTTAACTTTGTTTTTAGCATTTATCATTACACCTGTAAAAGCATCTCCACCACCAGTAATAACCCCCTGTTCTCTCTTCTTCTCAACCTACCAACGAGCTACAACAAGGACGGAACCTCTACCAATCGGGACGTTTTGCGGAAGCTATTACGGCTTGGCAAACGGCAACACAACAGTATCATACTCAAAGCGATCGCATTAATGAAGCCCTAAGTTTAAGTTACCTATCCCTGGCACAACAAGAACTTAACCAATGGCAAGTAGCCCAACAGTCTATTGAGCAAAGTCTGAAACTGTTGCAAACAAATAAACCCTCTGCTGATGCAATTATCTGGGCACAAATACTGAATACCCAAGCAAATTTGCAACTTCATACAGGTAAAGCTGAAACTGCCATCGAAAACTGGCAAAAAGCTGAAAAATTTTATGAACAAGCAGGCGACAAAATGGGCAGTCTGGGTAGTCAAATCAACCAGGCACAAGCATTACAAAGTTTAGGATTTTACCGCCGTTCTAAACAACAGTTGGAGGTATTGACTCAAAAGCTGGGAGCAATGCCAGATTCGGAAATCAAAGTCAGTGGGTTGCGATCGCTTGGTTTAGCCTTGCAAATGATTGGCGATGACAAAAGTCAACAGGTTTTAGAGCAAAGTTTAGCCATCGCTAAGAAAATTGCATTGATCCCACTGCAATCGTCATTTATCCGATCATCCTGCCAGATCGTTTAACAGTAATCCTCTCGAAAGCAGGGCAACCACTGCGTTCCTATGTCACTCACAAATCTAAAGCTGAAATTGAGCAGACTCTAGACAACTTTTTGGTTGCTCTTAACCCTGTCTCAGATTCCAAAGACCAGGATCGCTTCTCCCAACAGATTTATGATTGGTTGATTCGTCCAGCGGAAGCAGAGCAAGCATTTATTGATACTAAGACATTGGTGTTTGTTTTGGATGGTCGGTTGCGGAACATTCCCATAGCAGCTCTTTCTGACGGTAAGCAATATTTGATCGAGAAGTATGCTGTGGCGCTTTCACCAGGATTGCAACTCATGGCTACGCGATCGCTTCATCGAAATCATCTCAGTGCGATCGTCGGTGGTATTAGCCAAGCTCGCGCCGGCTTTGGTGCTTTGCCTGCTGTGGAATCAGAAGTCAAACAAATCTCCAAGGGAGTTAAAATTATATACCAATGTGGATCACACCTGCTGATGTTGATCAATGACATTCTCGATCTCTCGAAGATAGAAGCAAGGAAATTGGATTTGGTTGCAACCAGTGTACATCTACCCAACTTCTTACATGGTGTGACTGAGATTTGTGGTATCCGGGCTGAACAGAAAGGGATTATATTTAATATTTTAATTAGCGATCGCCTACCACTTGCCATTGAAGTCGATGAAAAACGGCTACGGCAAGTGTTGATTAACTTGTTGGGCAACGCGATCAAATTTACAGACAGTGGTAGTGTGACATTTAAAGTAGAATTATTGGAGACTGAGCAAGAGTCTTCCCAATCTCCAATCGCCAAGATTCGTTTTCAGATTGAAGATACGGGTATTGGCATGTCACCAAACCAACTCGATAAAATCTTTTTGCCCTTTGAGCAAGTGGGTGAAGCAAGACAGCGATCTGAAGGTACTGGCTTGGGGTTGGCGATTAGCCACAGAATTGTGGCATTGATGGGGAGCCAAATTCAGGTGCAGAGTCATCTGGGCGAAGGAAGTCTGTTTTGGCTGGATTTGACAGTATCAGTACCACTTGTTCATGATTGGCATGGAAGAGCAATCGCCCCAACTCCGCAGAAAATTACCGGGATTCGCGGTAGTGCGCCTCAGATTCTCATTGTCGATGACGATCGCAATCACCGTTCCATGTTGACCAATCTGCTGCAAGAAGTTGGCTGTCGAACCCTGGAAGCTACCGATGGCAAACATGGGCTAGAGGTGGCAACTGAAAACAATCCAGATGTGATTCTGCTCGATTTAGCTATGCCCAATATGGATGGTTTTGAGCTAATGCTTCAGTTACAAGGGAATCCGCAAACCCGTTCTATTCCGGTTATCGTCTCTAGTGCCAACATCTTCGAGTCCAATCGCCAACGGAGTTTAGAGGCAGGGGCAACAGCATTCCTGCCCAAGCCCCTCCAGATTGAGGAACTACTGAATAAATTGCGATCGCTGTTGAAAGTGGAGTGGATCTATGCCGAATCTTCGTCTCCCAAAGGTCAGCAGGTAACTGGTAATGAATGGATTCTACCATCCCAGGATGTTTTGCAACAACTTTATCATCTGGCAATGATGGGGGATATCTCGGCGATGGAGGGAATGTTAGGAGAGCAAATTGAGCAAAACAGTCAGCTAGCTCCCTTTGCGGCAGAGTTAAGCAAACTCACTACCAGTTTCCAAACCGCAAAAATCCGTAAGTTCCTCAAATCATTTGTCACAACGGAGTTAAGTCCATGATCGCTGTTCCTCTCTCGAAACCCATATATATTTTGTTGGTGGATGACAATCCTAATAATCTCAAGGTGCTATGTGAAGCTATTCAGGGGTGTGGCTGGAAAGCGCTCATGGCAACAGATGGAGAGTCTGCGATCGAACAAACAGAATATGCCCATCCCGATCTCATTCTCTTGGATGTGATGATGGCAGGTATTGATGGATTTGAAACTTGTCGCAGGTTGAAAATCAATCCCATCACTCAGAATATTCCGGTGATTTTCATGACTGCCCTCTCCGATTCTACAGACAAGGTAGCGGGACTGGAAATAGGTGCAGTTGACTACATTACCAAACCCTTCCAACAGGAAGAGGTGATTGCCCGTTTAAAGTTACACCTGAAAATTTCCCTTCTCACCCGCACATTAGAAGAACGTGTGCAAGAGCGTACCGCAGAATTAACTCAATCTTTACACCAGTTACAGCAAACCCAACTACAAATGATCCAGAGTGAGAAAATGTCCACTCTAGGGCAGATGGTTGCAGGTATTGGTCATGAGATTAATAATCCGGTTGGTTTTGTTAGCGGAAATTTATCCTATATTGAGGAATATGTAAATAATCTGCTTCGCTTGGTGAACCTCCAACAGCAGAAACTACCGGAGCCAGACCCGGAAATTGAAGAGCTTCTTGAAGAAATCGACTTGGACTATCTGATAGAGGATCTGCCGAAGCTACTGATGTCAATGCACCAGGGAATTACTCGTCTTAAAGATATCAGTCTCTCTCTGAGAACTTTTACTCGCGCAGATATTTCATGTCAGGTGGAGTTTCAGATTCACGAAGGAATCGATAGCACCTTAATGATGTTACAACATCGACTCAAAGGTAATGGCGATCGCCCTAAAATCCAGGTTATCACACAATACGGTGAGTTACCTGCAATCAGTTGCTATCCCGGACAACTAAACCAGGTGTTCATGAATATCATCGCCAATGCTATTGATGCATTTGATGAACTCCATCAAAACCACTCTGATCAAGAGATTGCTGCTTACCCGAAGATCATCACTATTACGACATCAGTTGATCCTCAGCAAAAAACCGTCACAATTTGCATCCAAGATAACGGACCCGGTATGCTTGCATCTGTGCAAGCCCGAATTTTTGAGCAATCTTTCACAACCAAGTCCGTGGGCAAGGGAACCGGGTTGGGATTAGCGATCAGTTACCAAATTATTGCTGATAAACATAATGGACAACTCAACTGCTTGTCTACGCCTGGTGAAGGGACAAAGTTTATTATTACTCTGCCCATGTTACCGCAATAAGTGCTGTAATACTTATTCTTAACTTCGAGCGATCGCATTCTTTTTTGATACATTGGAACCATAATTATGTATGTAGAGACGTAGCAATGCTATGTCTCTACAATCTAGAATAACTGTAGTGTGGGCATCTTGCCCGCGTTTGGTATACAAATTAAATGCATACCAGCTTATCTGGAAATTCCCGCACAGGTTAATGCTTGTTGCACAATCGTAGGAGATTTATCTGCAAATATCTCGATTTTGCCATCAGCATTGCGTCGCCAACCTGTGGCTTGGACAAGCACCTCTGGAAATTTAAGTATTTGTACTTTTACCTGTTGTGTTGTGCGATACGCAGAGATGTCGCGGATATCAGACCAAGTGCGATCGCTCCCAATTTCTTGCGTTGGATTTTGCGCTATTCCACCCCGTCCAGTTGCGACAAATTTACTTTCTTGATTTGCAGAACAGCCACTAGCAATTTGTTGCGATGGGTCGGTGACATTTGTTGGTAATTCGATTAAACCAGAATTGAGATCAACGCCGATATTATTAATTTGCACAGTACCATTGACATTGAATTGAGAACTGGCTGTGATGTCATTGGTGAGGTCGGTTCTAGGAGTCAGGGTATTGCGGAATTCTAGACCAATGATGCCTTGGGTGTTAGGGAAATAAGGTGTAAAGTAAGGGTCTTGGGCGGTTAAGTTGTGTCCAACCCCCTGCACCTCAATTGCTCCGGGATTACTTCCCATCTGCAAACCGATGGGTACACTCATTGTTAGTAGGGGACTCCCAGAAGCATTAACCGCACTAAACTCAGTGCCATCAGCAAACTTGATACTATTCGCCGTCGTCCCTACAAACGACCCACCAATATCTAACTTGGCATTTTGCCCAAACACAATCCCCGCCGGATTCATCAAAAACAAACTTACCGCGTTATTACTATTAAGTGTGCGGATTAAGCCATCAATATTAGAAACATTTCCACCTGTAACTCGGCTAAATATGGTAGAAATATTTGGCGTGTTTGTTAAATCAAATCTTGCCGAACTACCTGTAGGCACAGAGAAATTACCGAAACTATGAAATAAATTATTACCTTTTTCAATACCATTAAGAATTGTGAAATTATTACCATTTGGGTTGACAATGGTGTTGGTAGTACTATCGGATGTCACCTGAGCCATTGCTGGTAACAGCATTCCCGCAGTCAATAACCCAGTAATTAATGCTCCCACAAATGCGATCGCCGTCATGCCATTAATACTCCCTTTTCTTGTGAACTTAGAGTTCCCGAAATGGCATAATTTCTAACACCATTAATGTTATTGAATATTAAGCTACACCAAAATCAGTATATTGACGTACTTGAGGTGGATGAAAACCCAAAATAATATCCTCTTTGGGAACCCCAGCTTCTAACAATTCCTCAGCAACCGGACGATTTGTACCATCGTGTTGAATCCATATTTTCCCTTGAATAATATCGATATGTACAACACAACCATGTACCCGACGTTGCCCATCCCAACCTACGTGCATCACTTCATAATGATCTGTTTCTGCGTTAACAATTGCCTCCGTTTCAATTTGACCGTGGGATGGTTTATATTTGGCATATTCATAGATTAAGTCCCGGACTATTTGACGATAGCGGTTTAAGGTATCCATTGCACAATACTCCTTTGTTGCTCATCAAATACCAAAAGTTTAATTTCTAAGCGCTTGAGGATTAATTGCCCTAATTTTTCTGTAAAAATACTTTCGTAGGAACGCTGGGGAACAGCTAGGTAAAGTATTCGTTCCGATGCTATTTCCGCCAGAATGCTTTGATAAACACCATATTGCCCAGCAGCTTCTTCTAAATCCCGAACTGGCGAAGGTTTCAAAAAACTTTTAATTTCAACTGCTATTTTAAAATGATCTTTTTGAGCTGCTATTGTTGTTCTTTCTGCCGCTAAATCAACATAAAGGTCTCTACCACCATAGGATAAAAGCAAGGGGTCATCGGTAATTTCCCAGCCATCATTTATTAGGGCTTGAACAACGGTATCATGATAAAAATCCTTGGCAGGCATAGATCTCTCAAATTTTGCCCCGCGTCGTCTTCCCATTTCAAAGAGTCACCTCTTAAGGTTGCTTTAAAGGTGCGTAGCATAACTTTACCGTAATTTTGCTTCCTCCAATTCCCATTATAGAGTTTCTGGAGATTTGCTAATAATAAAATTACAAGAACTGTTCACTCCCAGGAGATGACTGATTATAGTTAATTTTTTTCAGAAATCAAACCGGATTCCTATAATTCTGTCAAAGTGTAATGAAAAGAGCGATCGCATAAACATGGGAAAACAAACTTTAGGTCTGGAACAAAATATTTATGACTACTTGCAGTCAGTATCTCTGCGAGAGCCAGAAATATTACAGCAATTACGTCACGAAACCAACCAACACCCGCTTTCACAAATGCAAATTTCTCCCGAACAGGGACAATTTATGGCTTTGTTGGTGCAGTTGATGGGTGCAAAGAAAACTTTAGAGGTAGGGGTATTTACGGGATACAGTTCGCTAATAGTTGCATTGGCGTTACCAGCATCCGGTAAAGTTGTTGCCTGTGATGTCAGTGAAGAGTATACTGCGATCGCACGCCGTTATTGGCAGCAAGCAGGTGTGGCTGATAAAATTGACTTGCACATCGCTCCCGCAATGGATACTTTAGATCGATTGCTGGCAAATGGAGAAGCGCAAACCTTTGATTTTGCTTTTATCGATGCAGACAAAAGCAGCTATGACGGCTATTATGAACGAGCATTACAATTAGTGCGTGTGGGTGGATTGATCGCGATCGATAATGTACTATGGTCAGGGCGCGTCGCCGATCTTAAAGTCCAAGACAACAGAACGAACACGATTCGCGCCCTAAATCAAAAGCTACATCAAGACTCCCGAATTACTCTTAGCCTTGTGCCGATCGCTGATGGTTTGACTTTGGCGTTAAAGCTTCCCCAGTCTTCTTTTTAGCTAATTCTAACTGGCGTAGCTTCTGCTGCAACCGCAATCTTTTATCCTCAGTAAGGCTATGAAAACAGTGTGAGCAAGAAATGCCTAATTCATATTTTGGGGAAGTTTTATCTTCGTCAGAAATTGGATTTCCACAGTTGGGACACCTTTCGTAAGCTGCTTGTTCCAAGTTGTGACGGACGGCAACTCGTTCATCAAAAACAAAACATTCCCCTTCCCACAAGCTTTCTTCTGTGGGAACTTCTTCTAAGTACTTGAGAATGCCACCTTTAAGATGATATACTTGCTCAAAGCCTTGAGCAAGTAAGAAAGAAGAAGCTTTTTCGCAGCGAATTCCCCCAGTACAAAATAATGCTACCTTTTTGTGTTTTCCGGGGTCGAGGTTGTCGCGAACATAATCGGGAAATTGCCGGAATATATCAGTTTGCGGATTTTGCGCTCTTTGAAAAGTACCGATATTTACTTCATAATCGTTGCGAGTATCAATCACCGTGACTTCTGGATCGCTAATTAGGTCATTCCAATCCTGAGGACTAACATAAGTGCCAACTTGTTGATTTGGATCAACTTCTGGCAAACCCAAAGTCACAATTTCTGGCTTGAAGCGCACTTTCATCCGCTCAAATGGCGGTGTATAAGTATAAGATTCTTTATGTTCTAAGTCTGCCAAACGCGGATCAAAACGCAGAAAGGATAAAACTGACTCAACGCTGTCACGCAAACCCGCAATTGTACCGTTAATGCCTTCTTTTGCGAGCAATATTGTCCCCTTCACTTCTTCTGCTTGACAATAAGACAGGAGAATGCTTTGTTTTTCGGCAAAATCTGGCAAGCTCACAAATTTATAGAATGTTACAACTAATATCATTTGTTTGTCCCCCTTTCGTTAAAAAAACAATATATGCTAAGATTAGAATAGCAGTTTGGTTTACTTGCTTTTTTCTTTTTATGGGGGTTTAGCTCAGTTGGTAGAGCGCCTGCTTTGCAAGCAGGATGTCAGCGGTTCGAGTCCGCTAACCTCCATTATTAAGTATGTTTAAAGACTACGGAAAGGTTATTCGCTGGCATTTGGTAAGTATTTATCAAGTTGAGATTTCGTGCTTTTGCCGCTTCTACAACGTCGTCTAAGTCACGTACACCCCAGTTTGGATTTTGCGCGCGTAAAGAATTGTCAAAAGCTGCATTACTTGGTGAGGTATGTTCTCCGTTTTGTTTGAAGGGACCATATAAATAAAGGATGCCGCCCGGTGGTAAAATGCGATCGCTAAGAGCCATTAATCCCAGGCACGCTCCCCAAGGAGAAATGTGAATCATATTGATGTTGACTATGGCTGTAATTGCGGTGGTATCTGGTATAGTCCAAACAGATGTACTAGCATCTAAATCTATGGGTGGATAAAGATTATCAGATGGGGAATGTGCAGTCCAGGCAGCAATACTAGCTAGCGATCGCGGATTAGGATCGGAAGGTAGCCATTTTCGAGGGGTGAGGTGTGGTGCAAAATATACTGCGTGTTCCCCAGTACCGCTGGCTATTTCTAATATAGTACCACTTGCAGGTAATATTTGTAAAAGTATTTCTAGGATAACTTCGCGGTTGCGTTGAGTTGCTGGTGCAAATTGTCGCGCATCTTCTGGTGTATTCATAAATTTTCTCTCGTATCAATATTCATTCCATCATCTCATCTGTGGTGGGTGAAACTGGTTACGCGATATCAAATATCAACTGGTGATTCGCTATAAGTGAATTTTGGCAAAATATCTAAATCTAATGCTAGGGAGTGCGATCGCATCTGCAAATAGCTGTTCATACTGATCGAGTGCTTGCTCAAAAGAATAGCGCTCTATGGCAAATTCTCTTCCTTTCTTACCTAGCATTTCTCTTTTCACAGGATTGGTATATAAGTCCATAACCGCTGCTGCCAACGCTGACGGTAATTCTGGTTTCACTACTATACCACCACTTTGGCGAATTGCTTTGGCTGCGGTTCCGCTAGCGGGAACTGAACCAATAATTGCCCGACCACTTGCTAATAATAATGGTATTTTGGAAGGCATGTTGAAGGAAATTACATTGCTCTTCTGCACAATCAAACCGATATCCGCACCGGCTAACATTTGGGGTAGTTCTTCTCTCGGCTCTAAAGGTAGGAGTACTACGTTGTCTGCCCCACAAGTTTGGCAATATTTCTCCAATCTTTCTAAAGCCTGTGATTCCCCAGCGATGGCAAAAACAATTTCTGGTATGTGACGCAAGAGAACTGCTGCTTCTACTACTGTTTCTAAACCTTGTGTCAGCGCAATGTTACCTGAGTAAAGAACTACAAATTTATCATCTAGTTTATTGGCTTTTTTCCAAGGGTTGTTTTCTTTTGGTAAAGGACGGATAAAGTTTACATCTACCCAATTAGGAATACACCTAATTTTACTAGGCGAAACTCCCTTTTTTATTAAATTTTCGACAAATCCGTCAGCAATAACACTGATGCTGTCTGCTGTGCAGTAAGCAAATTTCTCTAGTGTTTCCAAGGCTCGGATCATCCATTTATTTCTGATCAGCCCAACACGTACAGCAGCTTCTGGTAAAATATCTTGTACATTCAGCACCACTGGGCAGTTATATAAATAACCCAGCAAAGCTGCTGGCAAGGAAATCATCAGTGGCGGAACCGTCAAAAGAACTACATCGGGTCGCCACCCGTTTAAAGCTTGGGGGATACTTGTGAAAACGAAGCTTAATTCTAGTAGCAGTCTATCTAGGAGGTTGGGTTTAGACTTTATTCGCAGATAGCTACGTTGGATAGTGACGCCATTTTTTTCTTCTGTCACATACCATTTACCCCGATAACCATCGTAAATTTGGCGTTGAGGATAGTTGGGCATACCTGTAATTACCCGAACCGAATGACCTCGCTTCACTAGTCCTTCTGCCAGTTCAGTCATTAAAGGAGCAATCCCAATTGGCTCTGGATCATAGTTGTAAGAATAAATCAGAATCTGCATAATCTATCTTAAAAATAAAGGCATTTGGACTCGGGTAAGAAGAAAGTATATTTTTATTTTTTTGTTTGATAAATCATCCGTGGGATCTCCGCTAGTTAATTTGTTGCAGTCACCGTATAAGTGTCAACTCTGTCTCATTCTTATTTATAGTTATTATTGCCACTTTTATGCTTTAAGTTACTGCGAAGATTCGTGCATCGCCATTAAAATCCACAACAAATTTAAAACCATTCATCCGTAATTTAAACTAGTGGTCTTCATGTTTAACGTAGCAGATAAGACCATTGATTACAACACCCCCTGGTTTGACTACAATTCTTATTTTTCTAGGGCTGGTTGACGCACGGCTTTGATAAAAGGCAGTAACACCCGCGTCGCAAAAAGAACAAGAAATGGTAATGCTGTCAAAACTTCATAATTGTTCACTAGCCCTAGTCCTAAAAGTTGTAAAATGACAAAGTAGAAACGTAGCATTGCTACGTCTCTTTGTTCTTATGTCTAATCTCAGTATCGTTACCAAGAATTTGGGGTTTAAAGCCCCGTCCTTATAGGACGGATTTTCTTAACTTTTAGATTCAGAGATAATTCATTATCTCAAAAGCGCAGTTTAACTTTTTTGTCTCAACTGCTGTATCAATAATTGCACTCCTAAAGCGAACAAACCAAGGGTTACGATGGCAAATACCGCTGTTCCTAAAGTGAATACACCTAGAACTAGGGTACGCACTGCGGAGGAAATTCTGATAGTCAATTGGTTTTGTGAATGGATGGGGTTTGTGGCAAATCTGATAGCGATCGCATTTAGTAGAGAGTATACTGCGATCGCTAGTCCTCCAGAAATTATTGACCCAGTTAAACAGCGTAATGGAGTCGCTGTATTTTTTTCTGTCTCTGGTTGTTGAATTAAATTTGGATCACTCATAGGATTTTAGATTGGTAATTGAGAATTGGAAAAGGACAAGGAAATCGTTAAAAAGCTGAATTATAAGCTTTTTGACTTTTGACCTTTGACTTCCCCCTTGCGGTACTATTTCCTAGTCCCTATTCCGCGTATAATTGTATCAGCCCATGCTTTATCCTCTGCTTTTAGTGGTGGTATTGGCTCTTGATTATAATCAATAGTTAAATAATATCTAGCACGCGCATATATTCGACTTAATAAAGGTTGCAAATCTAAAATCACTTCTTTATCTCCTGATTGCAAAGGTAACACGAAAGGAGGAATTTTTTCGCGAACGCTAAAGCCGTATAATTTAGCTTGAGGGCGAATTTCACTTTGACTAACAACTATGCGGTAATCTGTTGCTGGCACTTCTCCTAATAAAGACATTTGCCGACCATTTCTGAGGAAATCAATTTCTACTAAATGCGTCAAACTAGCTAAAACTTGTTTTCGCTTTCGTTCATAAGCTTTTCTTCCTTCACCTGCTCGTTTATTTTTAGGAGAGAGAATTTCAATTGTTGTGATCACAAATCCCGTGTCTATCTCTCGAATTTCTAAGTAACTTTCTGTGACATTTTCTGGCATGGGTATTGTCACCGTTACCCCATCTGTAGTAGCTACTTGTGTAGCTGTTGATGAATGCTCTTTCTGATTTGATTGTTGAGAAAAAATAGTCACATCAGGAATACCTACCAAGAGAGAATCCTCTTCATCACTTAAATAAGTACGCTGCTCAATGGCAACTCGATATTGAGGAGGTATGTTTGGCTCAATCTCGTCCGCTATAATTGCGATTAACCGATGATGTACTTCTGACCAAAATACGGGATTTTCCAGATAAGGATTCATCCCTGGAAATGGAGAATTCATAGGACTATGTTCTGTTAAGATACTATCTGAATTCCATGGGCGATCGCTTGAGTTACAAACAATTCTAAATCTTCATTCTGCGTCGCTGTTTTCACTTGCTGCTTAACTTGTTCTGCATGTTCTTGAGACTCACACAGCGCAAACACACTTGGTCCAGAACCAGACATCATCGTTCCCAAAACTCCTGCATTTACAAAAGTTTCTCGCAACTGCAATACTTGCGGATAAGCTGGTAATACCACCTTTTCTAAATCATTATGCAGTCTTTGAGCAATTTCTTTAGCATCTTGATGTAAGATTGCTTTTACCATTTCTCCTGAATGGACTGCTGACGCACGAACCGCTAAATTATCGCTATCTCTAATATAAGAATCGCTATACTCTTGTCGATAGCTTTTATAAGCCCAAGGTGTAGAAACTTCTAAACTTTTGTATTTAGCCAATACTATATATATGTTATTTAAACTTGGCAAAGGAGAAAGTTGTTCACCTCTACCTGTAGCGATGGCTGTTCCACCGGCAACGCAAAATGGTACATCTGAACCTAAAGTAGCTCCAAGTTCTTCTAATTCTGACTGAGTTAATCCCAACTTCCACAATAAATTAATTCCTACCAAAACGGCTGCTGCATTCGTCGAACCCCCAGCTAAACCAGCAGCTACAGGAATGCGTTTGGTGATCGTGATTTCTACACCTCCGTATTTAGCAAAGATGTTAGGAAATTGCGTTGCCATTAATTCGGCTGCTCGGTATGCCAGATTAGTTTGGTCTGTCGGTACTTGAGGATGGTTGCAGCGGACGCGAATCGTGTCAGTGCTGATAGAATGCAACTCGATTTCGTCTGCCAAGTCGATGCTTTGCAGTATCATAGCTAACTCGTGGTAGTTATCAGAGCGATCGCCGATAATTTCCAAATACAAGTTGATCTTAGCAGGAGCAATTAAGGTGTAGGAATGCATATTGAAAAGGATAAAGGATGAAAAATGAAAGTTTTACGCTTCAGACTTCATAATATTTACTAACTGATTTGCCAGTGCTACCCATTGAGAAACGCTAACGTCTTCAGCACGGACTTGAGGATTTATTTCTAATTGTTCTAGTAATTGTGTCAGGCTGGCGCGTTCTACAATCGACTGCAAATTATTTCTTAACATTTTGCGCTTTTCCCCAAATCCTAACTTTACCAAAGTTTCCAATCGTCGCGGGTCATTTGCTGGTGGTTCTATTTGGTAGGGAACTAACCGCACGACTGCTGAATCTACTTTCGGAGGTGGGGAAAATGCAGTTGCGGGTACTGTACAAATTAACTTACATTCAGCTAAATATTGTACCCGCACGCTTAATGCTCCAAAGGCTTTCGAGCCTGGTTTAGCATATAATCTTTCTCCTACTTCTTTTTGTACTAGTAGTACTATTGAATCAAATGGTTGAGAATTTGGTTTGCTGATGGTACCAAGGAGCTTTTCTATAATTGGTCCAGTGATGTTATAGGGAATATTAGCTACAACTTTATTTGGATTTTGAAACGCTTCAAAAGGTGCAAGATGAGATGGTAAATCTAAAGTGAGAAAATCTCCTTGCAGAAGTAAAAATTTATCACTTTGACCCAGTTGTTTGACTAATAATTTGCACAAGTCACGGTCAATTTCCACTGCGAGTAAAGATTTGACGTTTGGTAATAAACGACGAGTGAGAATGCCGGTACCAGGTCCAATTTCCAGAATGCGATCGCTTTCTTGACATTCAGCTGCTTCTACTATTGACTGAAGTGCCTTTTCGCTTTTTAGCCAATGTTGGGCAAAGTTCTTACGTGGTCTTATCATCTATATTGCTCCTAAATTCTATGTTTGAGATTTTTTAATGTTAATATTTCATCATTTTATCGTTAGATATATTGACTTATGCAATATAGTATGATGCTCAGGAGAAAATTACAGCAGATTGCGTTATTATTAAATACACGTAGAGACGTTCCGGTGGAACGTCTTTACAGGGTTTTGGGTTTTACTCATGTACCTCCTAAGGAGTGAAATCTGCTGTATAACACTTAGTGTCAGAATAAAAGCGATCGCTTAATTATCCATAAAATTTACACAAGTGTCATATTTTTTCATGTTCGAGAATGTCAATAGTCACGCATTCAACAGCCCAAAAAATCTTGACCCTTGACTCTAAAATTCTTTATTACCATGACAGACATTATTGTAAACTTCAACTCCATCATTACACTCACAGACGAAGACTTTTATCAACTATGTCGGAAAAACCCTGATGTCAAATTTGAACGCAATGCCAAAGGAGAATTACTTATAATGTCACCGACTGGAGGAGAAACAGGAAACTGTAATGTTGAAATCGCGACAGATTTTGTTATTTGGAATCGACAAACAAAACTTGGAGTTTGCTTTGATTCTTCCACCTGCTTTAAACTACCCAATGGTGCAAATCGTTCTCCCGATGTTTCTTGGATAAGACAAGATAGATGGGATGCACTTACCCCTGAACAGCAAAAGAAATTTCCACCAATAGCCCCAGATTTTGTTTTAGAGTTAATGTCACCAACTGATAGATTGCAAGAAACACAATCTAAAATGCAAGAATATATAGAGAACCAAGTGAAGCTTGGGTGGCTAATTAATCGCAAAGCACGTCAAGCTGAAATTTATCGTCAAGGACAACCAGTAGAAATAATCGAATCTCCAAAAAGATTATCAGGAGAAGATGTTTTACCAGGTTTTATTTTAGATTTGCAAATACTCTGGGAGTAAGGGTTTGAAATAGACCAAAAATAATTCATCCAATTTCTTGATAATTTATGCGAAGTTTATACTACCCATATTGAAGTTGATTAGGACTTACGCACTCGCTACGAGAAAACAAGACTTTGAGATTGCTTCCTTGCGTCGCAATGACGGAAATACGTAGCCTGTGCGTAAGTCCTGTTGATAAAACAACACAGGGACAAAATTATGGGGAGCATCCCACTTTTGAACAAATATTTTACCCGACACCCTAGTACCGCACAGGAATGCTCCCAAATTATGAACACAAATAAAAAATATTATCCCTTTTATTCTGGTTCATTGTTAGCTGATATATTATTTTCGCGCAAGTCCCTAAGCTGTTTTACCTGAGTTGGAAATCCAGCGTTGTTGAGAGCTTGAAAAGCAGTTATAGAATCTTGTACCCAAAATTGTCTGCCAAGAAGAACAGCTTGACGTGAATTTACGGATTGTATAATACCTATCACTGGCACTTTTGCTTTTTCTCTGTCTCCTGAATGTTCTTTCAAAATAGTTCTGACGCGATTAAGTTCTTGGATATCTGCCGTTTGTTGAGAAGTTAATTCCATCATTACCAGTTGTACTGTTTCTACTTGTTCGGCATCTTCAACAATAAATTGACGCTTATCGTCTTTTTGCTCTATTTTACCCCAAATAATCAAGCGTGAATCAACTTGAAGTAGTGAACTTATGCGCTCATAATATTTAGGAAATACTACGGCTTCCGATTGTGCAGTCAAATCTTCTATTTGCAAAATCGCCATCGGTTCGCCTTTTTTTGTCATTACCTTTTTCACCCCATTTAGCATGACAAGCGCACAAACCATCATTCCTTCTTTTTGTTCGCCAAATTGTGTCAGATTAATAGGAGCGAGGTATCGCGCTGTTTGCTGTATAGATTTCAACGGATGATCGGATACATAAAAACCTAAAAGTTCCTTTTCTTTGCGTAACTTTTCCGGTTGGGGTAAATCAGAAACAGGATTTGCTTTCGGGGCAGTTTCAAAAGCTTTACTTGCTTTGTTATTTTGAGAAATTCCACCATTAAAATCAAACAGATTTCCTTGACCGCTAGCTCTATCTCTAGCGCGGGATTGCGCCCAATCATATACTAATTCCAGGTCTTTGATTAACTGATGGCGGTTAGATTCAATTTTATCAAAAGCTCCGCAATAAATTAGCGACTCTAAAGCGCGACGATTAACAGCACGTAAATCGACGCGATCGCAAAAATCAGCCAGAGATTTAAACGATCCTCCTTCGTTCCTCGCTGACAAAATACAAGCGATCGCATTCTGTCCCACATTACGCACTGCACTAAATCCAAATAAAATATTTTTTGAAAGCGGTGTAAAATCCACTTGACTAATATTAATATCTGGCGGATCTATCTCAATATGCAAACTTGTACAGCTCGCAATATACTTCTGCACCTTGTCTGTGTCACCACTGTTAGCCGTTAACAGTGCTGCCATATACTCTAACTGATAATTAGCTTTTAAATATGCAGTTTGATAAGTTACATAAGCATATGCCGTCGAGTGAGATTTATTAAAGCAATTAGAAGCGATTAAACCATTTTTAATGACAAAATTATGGTCGGAACTTACGCCAATGTCATAGACATTTTGCGTTTCTAGAGATTTACGTGCAATAATTTTAACCATACATCTGGAGACTCCAGTACCAATAATCATTAAATTGTACTAAAATTTGAGATTTGAGTCACAAAGGAAGCAATGCATGGCATCGATCCGCGAGTTGCACACACAGCTAATCAAAAAAGAACGCTCTGCCGTTGAAATTACCCAAGAAGCCTTAGACCGAATTCAAGCGTTAGAGCCAAAATTGCACAGTTTCTTATGCGTCACCGCAGAACGGGCGCTAGTGCAAGCGCGGGAAGTGGATGCCAAAATTGCCGCCGGACAGGAAATAGGGATGCTGGCGGGGATTCCCATAGGCATTAAAGACAATATGTGTACCAAGGGTATTCCCACTACTTGCGCGTCTCGGATTCTAGAAAATTTTGTGCCGCCATATGAATCAACTGTGACGCAAAAACTAGCGGATGCAGATGCGGTGATGGTGGGTAAAACCAATTTAGATGAATTTGCAATGGGTGGTTCTACAGAAACCTCCGCATATCATATCACCGCTAATCCTTGGGATTTATCGCGGGTTCCTGGTGGTTCTTCTGGGGGTTCAGCAGCAGCAGTAGCAGCGGAAGAATGTGTAGTTTCTATCGGTTCTGATACTGGTGGTTCGATTCGTCAACCAGCATCGTTTTGTGGTGTTGTCGGGATGAAACCAACTTACGGACTGGTTTCGCGTTACGGGTTAGTGGCTTTCGCTTCGTCTTTGGATCAAATTGGACCATTTGGACGCAGCGTTGAAGATACAGCAATATTATTGCAGGCGATCGCAGGTTACGATCCCAAAGATTCTACCAGTCTGAAAGTTGAAATCCCCAACTACGCTGCCAGCTTAAAACCAGACCTCAAACTCAAAGATAAGCTGAGAATTGGTATCATTAAAGAAACTTTTGGCGAAGGCTTAGATTCACAAGTTGAAGAAGCTGTGAATAAAGCGATCGAGCAACTACAACATTTAGGAGCCGAAATTGATGTAGTTTCCTGTCCTCGGTTCCGCTACGGTTTACCTAGCTATTACATCATCGCCCCATGTGAAGCTTCAGCAAACTTAGCTCGTTACGATGGTGTTAAGTACGGTTTACGCGCTCCCGATGCTGACAATCTGCTGTCAATGTATACTCGTACTCGTGCCACTGGTTTTGGTGCTGAAGTCAAACGCCGAATTATGATTGGCACTTATGCCCTTTCTGCTGGCTATTATGATGCTTTTTATCTGAAAGCACAAAAAGTCCGCACTCTAATTAAAGAAGACTTTGAAAAAGCTTTTCAGAAATTTGATGTGTTAGTGTGTCCCACTGCTCCCAGCACTGCTTTCAAAGCCGCTGAAAAAACTACCGACCCCTTGAGCATGTACTTAGTTGACTTGATGACCATTCCCGTAAATCTTGCTGGTTTACCAGGTTTAAGCGTACCCTGTGGTTTCGATAACAATGGTTTACCAATTGGATTACAGTTAATTAGCAATGTGCTGCGAGAAGACCAACTATTTCAAGTAGCTTATGCTTACGAGCAATCAACAAGTTGGCATTTGAGTAAACCGCAATTAAGTTAGTTATTCGTCATTGGTCATTGGTCGTTGGTTTTTGACCCTTGACTATTGACTTCTGGGGTGAAAGTAACTTCCTTGGGGGCACCAATATTTCCTAAAATTTTGGGTTCTTTTTTATTGGCAGTTACTAATACAGCACCTGCATTACCAGAGCGTATAGTTAACTGTTTTTTTGCTGTCCAGGTTCTCCGCGCTCCCTTTTCTAAATTTCCCTCAAATGTCGTCTTACCGTCCTCTTTTACTTGTAACCATGATTTGTCTTGAAGTTCTAAAGTTACTTCAACTGTTGGATTTGTGTCAGCATTTGGAGATGCTGTCGGTGAAGGTAATGTTGTTGATTTGGCTACTTTTGGTATCGATGGTGTTTTTTGTTTGGCTACAATTGAGGAGTTTTGTTTTTGACTAACTTTTTGAGTTGGACGACGCGGATTGAGTATATAAAACAATCCAAAAGAAGCTGCTGCTAATAAGAGGATATAAGGTACTGCCAGAGGTATGTTTAATGGACTTGGTTTTTTCTCTACATTGCTACTATCATTTTCCGAGTCAAAAAGGAAAAAATTAATCGCAAAAGAGCGTGCCAAAGAAGTACCATCTAACCCTAAAATATCTCCATAGCGGCGAATAAACCCTTGTACATAAATAGGCTCTGGCAAATCTTCAAATCGTCCTTCTTCTAAAGCTTCTAAAAAAGGTTGTCGAATCAAAGTTTTAGCAGCTATTTCTTCTACACGGATGGATTTTTCTTGCCGAACTTGCCCTAAATATGCACCTATTTCCTTGAGTTGCTCTTGTTGAGGCTCGTTGAAAAGTGTCACAGCCTTCTCCTGATATCCACTCATTATTCTTAAAGAGAGAAACTACTTAAACAAATGTATACAAGTCTACTTATTTAGTAAACTTATCAAAAATACTTACCAACATAACAAAATCATAATTTTAACATATTAATCCATCCAATTAAACAACGGCTATTGTATTTATAAATACCTTTCAAAATATAAAATAGCGTATATGAGAAGAAAAAAACGGAAACTTATAATACAAGTGTTGTTCAAATTACTATTTTGGCTGGGATTAGTTGCGGCGATCGCCTATTGTACTATTTGTTTATCTCTTTATTTTTACCAACCTCGGTTCATTTTCTTTCCTTCTTCTATTATCGCAAAGACACCAGAAACTTTTCAGCTTCCTTACGAGGAAGTTTGGCTACCCATACCAGCCACATTTGGAAAGGTGGAACATATTCACGGTTGGTGGATAAAAGCAAACCAACTCAACCCCAAGGTATTGTTGTATTTGCACGGTAACGGTATCAATATTGGTGCAAATGTAGCTCATGCTAAACGGTTTCATCAACTAGGATTTTCGGTCTTATTGATTGATTATCGGGGTTATGGTCGCAGTGAAGGCACTTTTCCTAACGAAATGCGGGTTTATCAAGATGCAGCTACAGCTTGGAACTACCTCGTGCAGCAGCGACAGATTCCGCAAAAAGAAATTTATATCTATGGACATTCTCTAGGAGGAGCAATAGCCATCGATTTGGCTGTTAAACAGCCAGATGCTGCCGGTTTGATTGTGGAAAGCTCTTTTACCTCGATTCAGCAGTTAGTAACTGCCAGGAACATGTTTTCTATGTTTCCCGTCGATTTAATCCTGACACAGCGGTTTGAATCAATTAAAAAAATACCACGCTTGAAAATGCCAGTTTTATTCATTCACGGCACAGCCGATTCAACTATACCGGCTTTCATGAGTGAAAATCTGTATGCTGCTGCACCAGAACCAAAAAAATTGATTTTTGTTCCTGGTGCAGAACATAATAATACAGCAGATGTTGCCGGATTGCAATATTTGCAATGGGTGCAGTCTTTTGTGGAACAAATTAAACAAGAAGGGGGTTAGGTTTCAGAGTAAGTTGCACACCGCGTCAATTCGTAAAAAAATTACCATTTCATTTCACGAATACTTTCGTACTTAGATGCAACATTTGGTTTGGAGCATCTACTGGTTCTCGCGACTGGTTCAATACTGGGAGAAAGCTCTTGTCTTGAAGGCGTAAGGCTTTAAAAGACTAAATAAATCATGAACACAGCAAAATATTTTTAAAACTTTGTTAATGAGGGTAGAAAATTGATACTTAACTGTCCGGATTGGGTATGAAGGGATCGAAGAAATTACACATGTAAAACAACTTTTTGAGCGATTGGCAGAGGCTTAAAATATGACTACCACACCTGTATATTTATTAACAATTCCTGGAAATTCTTCTATTCAAATTTCTCAAGATGAATTGCGATCGCTTCTAGGTCAAATAGAAGCGAAATTGCACCGCAGTAAAGTTTATCGCAATGCTTTGGCTACGTTACAAAATTTACTAGGTCCTTCATCTGAAGAAGCTAAGGTCTTGTTTAAAGTTATTAGCAGAGAAGCGATCGCTTTATCATTTCAGCAATTTGCAACACAGGAAGCTAAAGTTACAGATAATCAACAAAAGCTAACTGCTGATGTTTCACCATCTGGGGAATCAGAAAACGGCGACTTATCCCAGTGCTTAAGTACTGTTAAATTAAACACAAACAATCCAGAGACAAATGAAGGTAATTTGCGATCGCATAATCAAGTAGCCGACAATTCTCCCAAAGCCAAAGAAGATAAAGCGATACCTTCTGGTGCAGCACGCTTCTCACGGGATGCGATCGCCAAAAAACCAACGCATTGGCTCAAACGCAGGCTTAAGCCTTCTAAAGCGGAAATAGCCAAGGAATTTGCGGCTGAACAACGCATAGAAACTCTGCGCCAAATCGGTGAACAATTACGCCAAGCGCGATTTGCTCAAGGTCTTTCTCTTGTGCAACTTAACGCTTACACTCACGTCCCCATCCATCATATGGAAGCAATCGAGAATGGCAACCTTGAGTTATTGCCAGAAGATGTCTACCTACGTGGTTTTATCCGCGTGATGGGAAATGCTTTAGGCTTAAATGGCACAACTTTAATTGCGGCTTTACCTGTACCTGAGATCACGAAAGCAATTTTACCCATCAGTTCTCGGCTGAAAAATAGTTCCCCAGGATTGGGATTAGATGTACGTCCCGTGCATTTGTATGTCGGCTATACAGCTTTGGTTGCAGGAGCAGTCGGAGGATTATCTTTCATGTCTCAGCAAGCAAATACTGAGAGAGCGCTGATTCCAGACGAGGTTACGCCATCCAGTGCTTCAAAATCATCCCAACGAATGGAACCAACTACTATACCCGGACTCCGATCTAGTAGTTCTGGTGTCAGTGTCGGCTCTGATATTGCTCCCCCGGAAGCACTTTAAAAGTAGTGAGTTATACCAATTCTCTATGCCCTGCGCCGAGCGCACGCTGCGCGAACAGGCTGGAAGCCGCTGGCTCTACGAACAAAGCCCAACTGCGTGGGCTGATTTGAGCTTCATCTTTATAGGGAAATGTATAACTCCTAACTCCTGACTTTTGTAGAGACGTGACCGTGGAACGTCTCTACTCTTCTGCTAGGATGCTGTAAATTTCACGTTTGACTCGGTTGAGAGTTTCGCGTACTCTGGTCACTTTATCGGCATTGTTACTGCGAGCTACTTGCATTACTGCTGCACCAACCTGTGCGATCGCCTCTTTCAATTCGATTAGCTCTTGGGATCTGTTTCCCTTATCCATCGATGGAAGGCGATCGCCACCTTCACTCAGTAATTCTCTGCCAGTTTCGGTAATGGTATATACTTTCCTCCCTTCTATCTGTTCAAAGGTGAGATAACCCCCTTCTTCAAGCAGTTGCAGAGTCGGGTAAACTGAGCCTGGGCTTGGTTTCCAGAAGCCACCATAACGCGCTTCTAATTCTTTAATCAATTCGTATCCATGCCGGGGTTCCTCTGCAAGTAGCTCCAACAATATGTATTTAATGTCACCACGAGGAGTCCTCTGCTCATCTCCCCAATCTCGCCTTTTCCCGCGACGGTGGTGATGCCGTCCTTTTGGTGGCATATCGTCGCATCCAGACTCAAAAAAGTGGCGGTGTCTATGAAGTCCTAAAAACATATAAGTTTTCTCTCAATGTGCTTGTAATTCCATTGTAGACATATCACGATATATCGTTAACAAAAGTTAACCTCACACTTCTGAGGACTACGATCTTTAATTTATTTCGTAGTAAGCACGAAGAGTGCTTAATACCATGTCCGTTTAATTAACAGTAATAAAAACAACGCAACCGTCGTAGAGACGTTCCGCCGGAACGTCTTTACATTGTAAGTAATAAACCTGTCATGATATAAGAAAGCGCTGAAGCGCTGACTAAGATTTCCCATAAAAAAATGGTTCTGTTAAGTACAGAACCACTAAAGCTTTCGCAAATCTGTTATAATTTAGCGAACTGCGCCATGAGTAGCAGCTGTATCAATTGGTTTCATCAAGTACAGCCGTACAAATTGCCAGCCATTGGAGACGTATAGCGGTAGCTTCTGGAAGAATTGGAGGAATTTGGGAGTGCTGGAGTTAGCGATCGCACCCAATTTCTCATTATTCTTCAGACAAACATCTAACCGCTGATAAAACTCTGGTGTCTCGACATCCAGCATTATCGGGAAGACTCTACCTGCGTTTTCGTTCGTCTTCTCAATCACTTGAATGTCGTATTCTCGCGCATCCAAACCAATGGAGGCATAAAAGTCTTTGCGCTGGATGTCGTTCAAATACATCGTGCCAAACACCGATAATAAGAAGAACCGACACCACAGACGCGATTTCCAATCATTCAATATTTGCGGCTGCGATCGCATTATCGCATCAAAGAAATCGCTGTGGCGGTTTTCATCTTGACACCAGTTTTCAAACCAGCGGAAAATCGGATAAACTCTATCTTCTGGATGTGCGTCTAAGTGGCGGAAAATCGTGATATATCGCCAATAACCAATCTTTTCTGAAAGATAAGTAGCGTAGAAGATAAATTTCGGTTTAAAGAAGGTGTAATTACGGCTCTTGGTTAAAAAGCCCAAATCCAGCGACATATTAAAGTCCGACAGCGCTTTGTTCAAAAAGCCAGCATGACGCGCTTCATCCCGTGACATCAGGTTGAAACACTCTGCCAAAACAGGGCTTTTGTCCTTTAAGCGGCGTCCAAGTTCTTTGTACAATAAAAATCCGGAAAACTCCGCCGTACAAGAACGTTCGAGAAATTCAACGAACAATCGGCGAGTGTCCCCGTCAATATGATCCCAGGATTGTTCAAACTCCGCATCCCGAACAAAGTGATGGCGGTTGTAATCAGCCCGAAACTCATCGAGAATCGCTCTTAACTCGTCTTCGTTGACGGAAATATCCATCTGCGCCATTTCATCAAAGTCAGTGGTATAAAACCGGGGTGTCAGCAGGGTTTCTTTTGCCGGGACTTTAATCCCTGGACGCATTTCGTCAAAGCCTGGTTTTTTTAGGGAGTCTACCATCTCTTGATTGTGTGAAGTGTTTTTTTCTTTTGAGCGACTGAGAACGCTTTGGGTAACGCTCTCACAAGGCGCAATTGAAGGAAATAATCAATTTGTATAAACATCAGTCTACCAAGGCGGGGGTAGTGAAAGCTACTGTCTACGTTAAGAGTTGCAACAAATTGGGCATTGGGCATTATAGAGAATTGACAATTGACAATAGGTTCAAAGTGTGGTTAGTTACCCTAAATAATTCTTTGGGTGGAGATTAAGACTTGCAACAGAATATATATTTATTTTTTCGGAATTGGCGATCGCTAATCGGTAATTATTCCTTGGATTATCTACCAACCGCCAAAATCACCTGTTCGGGTGAATCGATTGTAGGAAGTATAGTAGCACGCACCTAACGTAAATAGAACTAGAGCGAATCCAAGGGAACAAAACCAAGATGAACGTGGAAAGCAACAATAAAAAAGATCGTATTATTATTTCTTATATCTTGAATGCAGCCTGGTTTGTCGGTTTGGGAGGACTGCATCGTTTGTATAATGGCAAGATCGGGACGGGTTTGTTTTGGCTGTGTACCGGTGGTTTACTTGGTGTTGGACAGTTTGTAGATTTGTTCCTCATCTCTAATATGGTTGAAGAACACGATCAAAAACTCAGATTAAAAGCAGGTTTATCTCCCTTAGGTGTACCGTTGACTCAAGCTGCTGTTGCTTCCCAAGTTTATCAACCCAATGGCAATCAATTGATGGTTAAATTGTTGGAAGCCGCAGAAAGTCGCGGTGGTACGCTAACTGTAACCCAAGGTGTAAAAGCAACTGGAGCCGGCTTTACAGAAGTGGAAGCTCTGCTTAAGGAAATGCTGAAATCAGGTTATGTCAAAATAGATAACGACCCCGTTAGCGGAGCCGTCATTTATCACTTTCACGAAATTTAATAATTTTGTTATTGGATAATGGTTAACTGTCAACCAATAACTAACTACGGTTATTTCATTCTTGGTTAATCGACTAACCCACCAGGAATTAAAATTCCTGGCTGATAGCTCAACTCGGTTAAAACCGACTATTGATAAATATTTTAGTCCGTTTTAACGGACTTAGGCTATCAGCCCGGAAATTTATTTCTGGGCAAGTTATGTCAAGAATGAAATAGCCCTGAACAACGCTCCAACTAACTAATTTCTACCTAACCACTTTTGACCATTCAAGCGCTGCACCATACCATATACCATTAAGTCAAGTGTCATTTTGCGCTCATCGATTAAGAATGACTCAAGAGTGCTAGGTTTTTTGCCTTCGTTGCAAGAAAACCCTTTTTTCCCTTGAATATCTTCATCTAAGAAATATAGGTTAAACTGGCGCAGACCGTTTTGCAATTTGCCCAGAACTTGCCAGCATTCTTCAGATGTATCAAAGCCAACAATGGAAAGCTTCTGCTTGGCAAAGCTCAATTGTACATCTTGCACACCTTGTTGAGCGATCGCTTTCTGCAAAGCTGGCAAATAGTATTCCTCCACAAACTCTACAAAAGGCTTATCTTCAAGAGCTGGGGGTTTCTCTTTTTTAGCCGCTGCGGGTTTGTCTTCAGATCCTTCCTTAGCTGCCGGCTTTTCTCCCTTTGATGCAGCAGGCTTTTTAGCTTTAGCCGCATTTGGGTTTACTTCTGGATTCGCGGTTTCGGGATCTACAGTATCCTTAACCACGTCTCCCGCTTGATTCTGATTGGTTTCTTCTGCCATAGCTCAGGTCAATCCTTTATCTAGCTAATAGAATGTTCTGAAATTCCGTCTATCTAATTGAATAATAATATTGCAGCCAAGTTTAGAAGTGAATTCTACAGATTATCCTTTTGATAGGTCGTTGGTCAATCCTTGATACTGCGCTAACTACAGTAGACTTAAGGTAAGGGCTTCAGATAGAGCTTCGATAAAGGCAAGTCCGGCTACGGAATTACCTACACTGTCTAAGGCGGGACTGTAGGTGGCGATCGCTCCCAATGTTGGTACTATCGTTAAAAGGGCACCGCTAATTCCTGATTTCATCGGTAATCCAATCCGGATGCTATATTTGCCAGATGCTTCATACAATCCACACGTTAACATCAGGGCATTGACACAGCGGCGATTTTGTGGTAGTATAATTTCCCTAAGGAATAAAATCTTTCCTAAGCAAGCTAAGTCTTCAACTGTCCCAGAAAGACAGCAAATTTGCTCGTAAGTGTCTATGGCTGTTTTCACATCATCTATATATCCAGATAAAGCAAGATATTGAGCGATCGCTTGATTAGTTTGAGAATTAACTGAACGGACTGAAGCTAACATCGCTTCATCCAACTTGAAGTTACAACCGGCTAATTGATTCAACCATTGACATAAATTTTGTGTACGACAAAGAGGGTCTTTTCCTGGTAATTTATCAGCAAGAGTAATTGCACCACTGTTAATCATCGGGTTGCGAGGAAATCCTTGATCGCGAACCAGTTGCGTGAGAGAATTAAACGGAGCATCTGATGGCTGAACCCCAACCCACTGAAAAACTGTTTCCAACCCCAAATGTTCTAGTAGATATAATAGAGAAAACGGCTTAATCGCGCTCATCAACGGAAAAACACACTTTGTATCCCCTGTACTATAAGCTTGTCCTGATTTACAAAAAATGTGAACTGCAAAGCAATGAGGATCGACAACAGCCAATTTAGGGATGCGGTTAGCAACTAGTCCTTGATTAGCCTGAATTTTAGCTTGTTGTACCCAGGTTGCTAACTCGGTCATAGTTAGTGTTTCCAGTGTTTTCAACATTTATATCTGGTTCGGAATGGCGAATGTAGAATGGGGATAATTACCAATACAGAATAGATTGTAATGTGCATTTTTTAGGAAATATTTGGTTACACCACAAATATATAAACTATTATTAAGTTTGGCGAAAAGCGTGAATTTGCTGCTTTGAGTAAATTTATCAAAGCAGTTGACGGTGATGAAATTATGAGACTGGGGAAATGATTCAAGTTGGTTCATTGGTGCGATCGCGCAATAACAATCTGGGAATAGGCAAAGTTACTCAAATATCCGAGCAATCGGTAATTGTAGAATATTTTTGCTCCTTGGGAAAGCAAATTCAAAATACGTTACCTTTAGCTTCGCTGTCTCAAGTGAGAATACAGCGTCAAACTCGCTGTTATATCAAATTAGAAAATGAAGACAGATGGGGAATCGGTAGAATTTTCACTTGGGATGAAGACAACGATTTATATCAAGTTGATTTACCAGATAAAAAGACGGTTTTAGTAACTGAACAAGATGTTTACGTGCGTTGTGATTTGCCAATTGAAGACCCAATTGATATTTTAGCAATGAAGGGTCAAGAAACGCCCTACTTCCACGAAAGACGACTTGCTTTAGTTAATTGTTTGATGTCCCAACGCTCTGTCAGTCGGGGGATGACAGGCTTACTTTCTGCTAACATTAAGTTTTATCCCCACCAAGTTGAAGTTATCCGCAGAGTCCTAGAAGACCCAATTCAACGCTACTTATTAGCAGATGATGAAGGGTTGGGAAAAACCATTGAAGCAGGTGCTATTCTTCGCCAATATTTGTTAGATGAACCCCAGGGAAAAGCTTTAGTAGTAGTACCGCAATATTTACTAGAACAATGGCATCAAGAGTTAGAAAATAAATTTTATATCTCTCATTTTCCTGATAGAGTGAAAGTGGTAGCGGTGGAAGATGTGCAGAAAATTAACCGCAACGCAGATATAAATTTTTTAATTTTAGATCAAGCTGAAAAAATTGCTGCAATGGCGTACTCATTTGACGCTTCACAACGCCAGAGTTTTGCGGTTTACAAACACATAGCTCATAAATGCGATCGCCTACTTTTACTTACTGGTACTCCACTATTAAACCACGAGCGGGATTATCTGGCGATGCTACATCTGTTAGATCCTGACATCTATCGGATGGATGATTTAAAAGCCTTTCGTGCTAAAGTGCAAAACCGCGTCGCAATTGGTAAAATTTTACTTTCCTTGGAAGATGCAGATTCTGTTGTTTTGAAAGACAACTTAAATCAACTCCGAAAGCTTTTTCCCAAAGATACTTATTTACTTGATTTAGCACACCAGCTAGAAAATTTCCAAACAGCTACCGACCAAGATAAAATCATTAGAGCAATTCGCACTCACATCAGCGACACGCATCGACTTCATAGACGAATCCTTCGCAATCGTCTTGCTTCGGTAGAAGATGTAATTTTTGAGAGAAATATTACACCCAAAGCCGAGTATGATTTAGATGAGCGTTCAATAGATATTCACGAATCAATTCAAAAGTGGCGTAGCGTTGCTCCTAATGAAAAAGAGTATCAGCGCATATTTCTGCTTTTATTTCTAGGTTCTGGAACATGGTTGGGTCTTTTAGAACAGATTATCACCGCACGCTTAAAGAACGTAGCTGGCAAAGAGTTAATTCAAGACTTTGATGAGGAAAGCATTTCCATGCTTACCGATACTCCGAAATTTGCTGATGAAGAAGAGATTTTAGAGCATTTGCTGAAAATTGTTCGACAACCATCAGAAGATGGCGATCGCATCGAACTACTCAAAACAGTATTACTCTACCACCTCAGCGAACCCTTTAATTTACAATCTTATCGGTCAAATCTCAGCAAATTACTCGAACAAGTACAGCGACGGATTATAAGACCAATACCGGGTGATATACTACCAAAAATTGTTGTATTTACCAGCTTTGCACTAGTTGGAGCCGAAATCGTTCGTTGTTTGAGAAGCAGTTTTGGTAAAGCAACTGTCGCTACTCATCAAGTCGGACAAACTCACGCTGAAGTTGAAAAGAATCTTAAACAATTCAAAAACGATCCAAAGTGTTTTATTCTTGTTTGTGATTCTAGTGGCGAAGAAGGTCGTAGTTTACAATTTGCCGACTGGATGATTCATTTTGACATTCCTTGGTCGCCAAATAGCCTGGAAAAAAGAATCAGTAGGATAGACAGCATCTACACTACACAGAAAAGTGAGTTAACAGTATTTGCAGGTGCAGATTTAGAAGATAGTCCGCACGATGCTTGGTATCGTTTGTTAAAAGAAGCTTTAACAATCTTTAGGCAATCAATTACCAATTTTCAGTTTTCTCTAGATAAAAAATTGCCGCAACTCGAAGCAAAGCTGTTTGAAACGGGAGCAAATGGACTAATAGAAAGTATAGAACAAATCCAACATGAAATAGCTGCCGAAAAAATCAAACTGAGCCAGCAAAATGTTTTAGACGAGATTGATATTCTTGACGAAGATGCTACCCAGTATTTTCTAGCATTAGATAATTATGATGCTAAATATCAAGAAATACAGCGATGTGTAGAAGGATGGATTTGTGATGCTTTAGAATTTAAGCAAGTTTATAAAACCGATTTCACTGGAATACAGCGCTACCAACCAACAATGCGTACCTTGCTTCCAGTAGATGAATTGAGAACTTACTTCAACACTTTTGCAGAGACATTTGGTACTTTTAACCGCCAATTAGCAAATCAAAATTCTGATATCAATCTCTATAGAATTGGTGAAGAATTTCTGGAATCATTAGCATCCTATATTCACTGGGATGATAGAGGTCAAGCTTTTGCACTATGGCGATTTGATAAATCTTGGGATAAGAGTCCAGGTAAGGAATGGTTTGGTTTTAGATTCAATTATATAATTGAAGCCAATTTAACTTACCTTAAAGAAGACACCAAATATCAAATTCTCAAGCGTCGCGCTGATGGCTTATTTACCCCAATAGTCGAGTCGATTTTCGTTGATGCAGTTGAGCCTATGTCTATAGTGCAAAATGAAGAATTATTAACTATTTTGCAGCGTCCTTATAGGGGTAAAGGTGGCATTCAATATCGTGATTATAATTTAGCGAAAACTCGATTATCAATAATTGATAACTTTGTTGAAGCTAATAAATGGCAAGACTTTTGTTATCAAGCGCGTCAAACTTCTTTGGAATTACTCCAGCAGCGTCCTGATTTTCGGGAATTGTGCGAAAAACAGGCGAAAATTGCTGAAGATAAATTAAATAAGCACGTTGAACAATTACAACTGCGGCTTAATCAACTTGTTGAAAACAAAGAAAGGTCAAATTCTGAGCTAGGAGAAGAAATTGAAACAGAAACTGATTTAATACAACTAATTATAGAAGGAATTCGCCATCCTTCTATTCGCCTTGATTCTGTTGGTTTTATTGTCGTTTCTGGATATCCTCCCACTCAATCTGATGAAGAAGGCGATATTTTTTAAATTCGTAGTGAGGACTTCAGTCCTCTTCTAATTAGGGTTTGCTGAAAAAGCAAGAAAAGCTGATATTCCTAGATTATCAGACCCAAGAAATTAGGACTTACGCATTGACAAAATAGGCAACAAGTGTAGTAAGCGTCAATGAGAAAACTTTTAGGCGATCGCTAATTAATAGCGACATAGGACTTACGTATTGACGAAAAGCACTATTCATGGATTTTAGGCAATGCCATAGCTACTAAGGTTCGCAAAAATATGCTCACGTACTACTATTGTGAACAGATTCCTTTGTACTTCGTACCAATTGCTAATTATCTTTTCAGAGCGCATAAACTCCAACCTAACAAAGGCTTGAAGTGAGTAAAACCAGTGTGGACAGACGCGCAGTATTCGCAACTATTGGCTTCGGCTACTGCTAGTGCAATTTGCTCGTTCAACTCTCTACCAGCCAAAGCTGAAACTCAGGTATCTTTGCAATACTGCTGGTGAATCACCATCAAACATCTCCATAAAAGACGTAGAGACGTAGCATTGCTACGTCTCATCAAGGGTTTCGGGCAACGCATAATTAAATTCGGTCGATGTCTATTGGGAATTATAGATAAACCTATAAGGGTACTCGCTTGATGTACCCCTATAGTATTCTTAAAATTCCCGACGCTGCCGCTTTTAGCTAATTGATTTTTGGGCGTTGCTGATTAGATGTATGAAAATGATTGTGCGCTCTGGTCAAAACCCTTGATTAGACGTAGCATTGCTACGTCTCTACATGGGGATTCATACCTGAATTCAGCAACGCCGATTTTTGAATTCTGTCTTCTGAAATCTTCTTCAAGATGCTTTCGACAGTGAACGCCGAGCTTTACGATACAGGAGAAATAGCCCAGTCAGTGGGAGTATGGCTAATGTAGATGGTTCGGGAACTCTTTCAATTGTGATGCGAGCAACGCGATAGCCTGGGGCTTTGAAGTCTGCGTTGGCAAAATTAATGGTTCTACCTCTAAAAGGTCTACTCGCATCCAAGACACCACCAGTACCTGCTGGTCTAAATCCTGGGTGGATGCTGACTACCCCACCTTCGGTTGTGCCGGTGTTTGGGTCTGGTTGCTGTAGAAATGCGGTGTTAATTGGGGCTTCATCATTGACTTCTGTACCAGCATCATAGACTTCCGACCCCAAAATATCAAAGCTGGTGGCGATGAAGTTACCACGAGGGTCAAACAGCCTATGTTCTAAAGGATCATCGTTAGCAAAGAAGGCATCGTTGCTAGGTATAACCATCCCGGCATAGCTGAAGTAGGGCGTACTCAAGATACTATTATCAATGTTTACGATCGCTGATGCTTTTGCTCCTGGACTAATTGGAGCAATTGGACGCTCAGGTCCGCCAAAAGCTACCCCTTGGACGCTACCAGTGCCACTGTTAGCGAAATAAGTAGAAATAGGTGCTGTTAAACCATCTTCGACCAAACGTTCAAAAGGTTCTATCGATAAGGCTTGACCTTCGTTCAACAGATCAAAACTGCCATTGTGCAAGCCAAACCAGAAGGGGGTAATTAGACTACCACCTTCTGGTGCTAAGTTTTCGATAGTAATTTTCAAAGATGCTGCGGTTGCAGTTGATGCCATTGCCAGCACTGAAGCAGATGCGATCGCAGTTGCTATTAATTTCGATACAGCTTTACGTGGATTTACCATTATTATCCCCTGTTTTCAAACTTTTAGAAGATACAATTCGATATATACCAGTCCTAAATTTTCACAACTCACTTAGGATTGCTACATACCCATCTTACAATGAGCCAATGTAGACGATCGGGGCAATCACTGACTTTTCAAAGTCGCTTCACAACAACTTCAGCTAGGTAAACTTATCTAAATTAGTCTTGACAAAAACATAGGTTAGTGAATCTACAAAAAAATCAGAATTCGTCGTTTGATTTATTTTCCACGGATCAAAGCGATGCCACAGGCTTGCCGCTCCTTTGTCTACGCCTAAAATCTTGTCAATAACGTTAACTTATTGAGACGTTTTTATTGATACTCAAGGGTTTGCCCTGAGAGAGGGGGAGACATTCTTTTTTCTTCCCCTTGTCCCCCTAGTCCCCCGATCAATTTCCTTCGGAAGATCCGCTGGGTTTTAGTCTATCCCGCCAAGACTGACTTGGTGAGGAATTTGAGGAACTGGGTTTGCTGCTTGACTCTGGTGCAGAGGTGCGAGTTCTTCTAGGTGAGGAAGAATCTGATTCTACTCGTCGAGATCGTCGTCGTGAAGAAGACCCAGAGGAGGAATCGCTAGAATTTGATTCTTCGCTTCTGTAGCGACGTCTTCTCGATGAACTCGATGAAGATGTATTATCATCTTGTTGCTGATAACGTCTTCGGCTGCGTCTTGGGGTATCGTCTTGTTGTTGATTGTTTTGAGAATCACTTCTCCTGTATCTGCGTCTTCTGGATGAGCGATCGCTATAATCAGAATTATCAGACCTTACTCCCTCACTTCGCCTTCTATTATTATTGTCAGAATCATCCGATTCGCGAATAGAGCGATTAACAATTCGCTTCGCTTTAATGCGCTGCGCTTTGATGGTGCCTTTACGACCTTCTAATTTCGGTCGAGAGGGAAACTTTTCTATGGGCATTCCTTTTACAGCTACTTCCATAAAATCATGCCAAGTGGAAGCAGCACTACTACTGCTACCCCAAGTAGGTTTGTTATCGTCGTTACCTAGCCAAACTCCTGTAACTAATTGGGGAATATAACCAATAAACCACAAATCGCGGGCTTCATCGGAAGTGCCTGTTTTCCCAGCTACGGGTCGATCTATTTGGGCAGCGCGACCTGTCCCATCTTCTACCACATTCCGCAGCATCCAGGTCATGATAGCAGCACTATCAGGGTCGAGAGCCTGCACCGGTTGATAACTAGCTTTCCATATTTCCTTGCCTTGGCGGTTGAGGATGCGGCTAATACCGTGAACTTCTGTATGTAAACCTTCATTTGCAAAAGTGCCGTAAGCGCTGGTTAACTCCAACAAATTCACTTCATTAGAGCCAAGAGCCAAAGAATAAGTCGGTTTAAGTGGAGATTTAATCCCCATATCGTGAGCTAGTTTAATTGTTGGTTCAAATCCGACATCAATTAACACCTTGACTGCAATGATATTAATTGACTTGGTGAGGGCTTCAATCAAGTTCATTGAACCGTGGAAACTTTCACTATAGTTTTTCGGCTCATAGCCATCAACTACAAACGGTACATCCTGGTAAGTATCGTAAGGATTTTTGCCGCTTGCGATCGCACTCGCGTAAACAAATCCTTTGAATGTTGAACCAGGTTGACGCTGTGCCTGGGTAACGCGGTTAAATTGGTACTTGCCAAAATCTTTTCCCCCCACCATTGTCTTAACTTCACCGGTACGGGGGTCAATAGTAACCATTGCCGCTTGCTTAAAGTTCTCCCAGCGTCCTTCATTTCGCAGTATTTTGGCAACTGCTTTTTCTGCGGCTTTTTGCCAAGTTGGGTTAATAGTAGTTTCTACCACTAAACCGCCACCCGCTAGCACATCGGGGGAAACATACTTCGGTAATTCTTTCTGAATGTAGGTGGTAAAGTAGGGTGCTTCTACTTGTAATCGCTTGGGTAAACTGCTTTGTAGGTTTATTGATTCACTACTCGCTGCTTGCCTTTCGGCGGCTGTAATAAAACCATCTTCTTCCATCCGTTGCAATACCAGATTTCGCCGTTGTTTGGCGGCTTCTGGATTGCGATCTGGAGCGTAAACGCTTGGTGCTGGCGCTAATCCGGCAATCGTCGCCATTTCTGGCAGTGTCAGTTGATCTACTGTCTTGCTGTAGTATACCCAAGCTGCATCACCGACTCCGTAAGCTCCTGAACCCAAATAAACTAGATTTAAATAACGTTCTAGAATCTGGTCTTTAGATAATTCCCGCTCCATTTTCTGTGCGAGTCGGACTTCTTTGAGCTTACGCAAAACTGTCTTTTCTTGTTTGAGAAAGAGAATTCGCGCTAGTTGTTGGGTGATGGTGCTACCACCTTCTACCACGTTTTGCGATCGCAAGTTATTTAAAACTGCTCTGCCGATTCCCTGAGCATCTACTCCATGATGTTGCCTAAATCTTCTATCCTCTGAGGCAATAAAGGCTTTTTTCAGCTGCTCAGGAATTTGCTCTATATTTAACCTTTCTCTGGTCGCTTCTCCTTGCTGTTGCAAAATACTACCATCACTAGCTTTGATGGTCAGTGTTTGCTCACGGACAACGACGTTCAACTCAGATTTATCCGGCAAAGTGCGATCTATTGACCACACAGTATGACTGATACCTACAATTCCACCACTCACACCCAAACCTAACCAAAACAAGGGACGACGATAAAATGGTTTATTGCCACCGGGAAGTTTCGCAATTATTCCAGATGATACACTTCTCACCTGGCTCAGTAACTGCTTTACCTTCCCCAACTTGCTTGGTGTTTCATTTGTAGATTCCTCCCTGGGGTTTTGATTACCTGGAGGTATCAAATCGGCAGAGGATTCTTCCGTATTATTGCCGTGAGGCAATCCCGGTTTCTCTGTGTCTGTGTTACTCAATTTAGTTGATCGTTCCTTGAACCAGGATGTAAACTTCGCCACGTCATTTCCTCGCCCAAAGTAGTTACAAGTTAACCACGATGAAAAAAATGGGATTAGCGTACCATGTTTGTGTTAGTATAATATCCCATAAATAATTAACTGAATTCATTACGAAATAATGTTTTTTGATGATTGGTGTATTGTACTCGTTAATTTTATACACCAATTTTGATTATTTTTCACACTGAAATAAAGATTGATGAACACAAGTGCGATCGCTCTCGGTAGCAATCTGGGCGATAGAAGTTCAATTTTAACAGATGCTGTGGAAACTTTAGCGCGAACACCAGGTATTATTCTAGAAGTTACATCAAGTTGGTATCAAACCAAAGCTGTAGGACCACCACAACCAGATTACTTGAATGGCGCGGCTATTCTGCAAGTAGAAATGACACCGCAAGCGTTATTGGCAACTTTGTTCGCGATTGAAAGCAAATTTGGGCGGATTCGGACTGAGCGATGGGGAGCGCGAACGCTTGACTTGGATTTGTTATTATATGATGACTTAATTTTGGATACACCAGACCTCCAAATTCCCCATCCGAGAATGTGCGATAGAGCTTTCGTGCTAGTACCTCTAGCGGAAATTGCCCCAAATCTAATTGAACCAGTTCGAGAATGTGAAATTAAAGAATTGGTTAAAAAGGTAGACAGTTCTGATGTACATTTATGGATGGGCAATTAAAATTACCATCGATAAACCCAGAAAAAGCCTGATTTGACAATTCATCTCCAGAATTATCTGTGTATTATTAGAAAATATAACTTCACTATGCCATTAGGTAGAGAATTACCGCAGCTGCTGAAACAACGCTTGTTCTTCAAAGGACGCAAGTTCAATTTTGAAGTCAATCGCTTGCGCTTACCCAACAAATCGGAAGGAGAATGGGAATGTATTCGTCACCCTGGTGGGGCTTTAGCCGTACCCGTAACCTCAGACGGTAAACTTATACTTGTGCGCCAGTATCGCTTTGCAGTTCAAGGACGTATATTAGAATTTCCGGCAGGTACAGTGGAACCGAATGAAGAACCTCAAGAAACAATTGCGCGAGAAATTGAAGAAGAAACTGGCTATCGTGCCAACAAATGGGAAAAACTAGGAGAATTTTTTATCGCTCCCGGTTATTCTGATGAAATTATCTATGCTTTTCTAGCGCAAGATTTAGAAAAGTTAGAGACACCACCACCACAAGAGGAGGACGAAGATATCGAAACTGTCTTTTTCACCCCCGAAGAACTAGAGAAAGCGATTCTCGACGGTGAACTTGTAGATGCTAAATCGATTTCTAGCTTTATGCTAGCTCGTCCATTTTTAGTTTAATTAGTGGATACAGCAGATTGCGTTTTTATTGAATACACGTAGAGACGTTCCCCCGGAACGTCTCAGAGCGGGTTTTGGGTTTTATGCATGTACCTCCTAAACCTGAAATATATTGAATACACGTAGAGACGTTCCGCCGGAACGTCTCAGAGCGGGTTTTGGGTTTTATGCATGTACCTCCTAAACCTGAAATATGCTGTAGTGGTTAGTGGATAATAGACCTCTTGCAAAAAAGTTTTAACATTTTCCACTAAATAGGAGTCCTATATATAGGACTCCTACAAAGCTGAATCAAAAATCTGCTGTACGGTAAGTTTTAGTTCCGGGAAACAGGGAGAAATGATTCGGTCGTTGCCCCTAAATAGAGTTTTGACGTACTCACCATCAATCAACTCGCAGACAAAAATAGCGGGTTGTTTGGGATTTCCGATAAAATCACGCCCTCCCAGCCCTGCATAATCGACTATCCAATATTCAAGAATGCCCTTTTTTTCGTAGTCGGCATATTTTTTGTAGTAGTCATCGCGCCAGTTTGTACTTACCACCTCAATCACCAAGGGGATTGATTCCGACTGCTGTACGGTAGAGTATTTTTCCCATAACTCCTCATTTTTTAAGTTTGTGCGGTCGATAACCAGTACGTCGGGACAGTAAGCAAAGTCGTTTTCTTCATCTGAAAATGCCACTAATCTGGTTTTTGGGATGTTGTAAGGGCGGTTCAATCGGGTAAATTCAACCCCTATCTGAACACCTAAAAAACCTGTTACGTTTTCATGCTTGCCTGAAGGTTGCGCCATCTCGATAATTATCTTATTATGCAGTTCGTAGCGATTCCCTTCTGGCTTTTGCTCCAAAAATTCTTGAATGGTTAATAGTTTTTGTTTCGGCAGTACTTGGGTCATGCTTATTCCTCGTCTCTTTTCATCAGAATCCGATATTGGAGCTTCACAAAGAAACAGTATTACCCAGATAAAAATTATCTCATCAGCTCAGACAAACAATTGATGAGCTTTTCATAATGAGCGCTTCAGCGCTCACTACGAATATTAACCTTAACTAGCCACAGCAGCCGTGTAAACGCTTACTTGTTTGCGGGTTTTGCCCTTTCTTTCAAACGTTACCACACCATCAATTAAGGCAAACAAAGTGTCGTCGCTACCGATACCAACGTTGTTACCTGGGTGAAATTTTCTGCCGCGTTGACGTACTAGAATGTTACCAGCCCGGACAGTTTCACTACCGTAACGCTTCACACCTAGACGTTGAGCATTAGAGTCACGTCCGTTACGTGTACTACCTGTTCCTTTCTTATGAGCCATAATTTCCTCTTGTGTAGTGGATAGTGGTTAGTGGGAGCGTGGATGGTTGTAACGAGTACTTTTTGACAGCCAACAACCAACAACTAACAATTATTCAACAACAGTTGCTTCAACCGATGTTGCCTCTTCTTCTTCAGTTTCAGCAGTTGTACCAACTGGAGCAGTAAATACCGTACCATTCAAGTTGATAGAATCAATCATCAGCCTAGTGACTTCTTGCCGATGTCCGCGCTTTTTGCGGGTTTTCTTTTTCGGCTTCATCTTGTATACTAGAACTTTGCGATCGCGAAAATGTCGCATCACTGTTCCTTCTACAGTTGCCCCCGTCACTAACGGCTGTCCAATAGTAACTTCACCATCGTGCTGCACTAACAACACTGCATCTATAGTAACTTTCTCTTCTGCTTCGATATGAAGTAGTTCAATATCGTAAAAGCGACCTGGTTCAACTCTTAGTTGCTTGCCGCCAGTTTCAATGATTGCGTAGGTCATGGAATAATTATCCTTGAAGATGCCGTACAGGTAGCTGGCTTTCATCTCTTGTGGAGTAGCGATAAACCGCATGAATCCAGCTTTTGCTGTGTATCTACCTGATCCGAGCAGGAATTAAACAGCCAATTTACTATTATACCTATACTTTATCGTTAAGTCAAGAAAAATTTCAACAGAACAAATTTCCATTAATTTCACTTTTTTGGCGAAATCTTCTTTTTTGAGCGTGTAGCTATCAGAGACACAGAACAACACCGTAAATTCTGAGTAGCAGAAACTAACTGTTGCTCAGTTTTTTTATCATACTCTCAAAACTGATGAGTAAGTAGTGCTATATTTTATTTAACTCACTATGAAAAGAATCGAAGTTGAACAAAGAGCGATTTTTATCGGTTTGGCTGGTAGCCACGGCTATGGTTTAAATCGTCCCAGTTCAGATTATGATTATCGGGGGGTGTTTATCGCACCCAAAAGATATTATTTAGGATTTGACCGCATTGAACAAAAAGATGGTGATTGGGATGAACCAGGAATCTTTCCCTTTTTAGATGGAAACAAAGACACCGTTATCTACGAATTAAGAAAAATCATCCAGTTACTATCCGGAGCAAATCCCAACGTTTTAGAATTGCTGTGGTTGAATGAATATCCTGTATTAACGAAGGTAGGACAGCATTTAATTAACCATAAACAGCTATTTTTGAGCAAAAAGGTCAAGCATACTTATTCTGGTTACGCTTTTGCTCAAATCAAAAAAATGGAAAGTCATCGCAAGTGGTTGTTACATCCACCACAAAATAAACCAGTACCATCTGATTTTGGCATAGAAGAAGAAACAACTCTCAGCAAAGATGAGTTAAACGCCTTTCTGGAGTATCTTTATCTCTTAATTAGAGGAAGAATCGAGTTTTTAGAGGAAGCAGAACAACTATATCATTTATTGACGGCTGATATTGATTTCAAAGGAGTGCTGAAACAATATACTCTACCCGATGAGACTTTAGACTATACACAAAACTTAACAAATAGCCGCAAAGATTTTATTCGCTTGCTTCAAAAAAGCCAAAGTTATCAAGTTGCTTTCAGAGAATGGAAAGCTTACTTATCCTGGCAGGAAAATAGAAATCCCGCTAGAGCCGAAATGGAGAGAAAATCAGGTTTTGACCTCAAACATGGGATGCACTGTATTCGCTTGCTACGTAGTGGAGTAGAAATTTTACGTACAGGAGAAGTGATTGTAGATAGACGAATTGCTGGTGATGTAAAAGATTTAAGAGCAATTATCAATGGTGAGTATTCTTATGAGCAGGTAATGAAAATGGCAGAAGATTTAGTAGCGGAAATGGAAAGTGTTTATCAAGAATCAAGTTTGCCACATAAACCTGATTTAGAGCAAATTAACGAATTGTGTATGGAATTAGTGGAAATCCAGGGTTGGTAAGTTAAGAGTCAACAGTTAAGACCATTGACATTTGACTCTTGACTAATTTTAAAGCATTTTAATGATGTCGGCAAAGCCATATATGCTGATGATGAGCAATAGCAGTGCTGTAATTTGGGTGATTCGCGTCTGAGGTGAGGGAGCGATCGCTTCTCGCACTAAGATAGAAATAGACGCTCCAACTACTAAACTCAAACCCAATATCAAAAAAGGTCTATCGGGTATAACAGTCGCAATTGCTAGCATAGCGATCGCTAACATCAACATCAATAGCTCTACAAACCGAGGTGGATTGTATTGGCTAGATATCACAAAAGTCTGAAACCAAAAATGCCAAAATCTCATCACTGGGGATTGGGAAATGGGGACAAATAATATCGTAGAGACGTTCCGACGGAACGTCTCTACCTAAATATAGACGTTTGGTGTGGAACGTCTCTACCTAAATATAGACGTTCTGACGGAACGTCTTTACAATAGACATAGGAGTGGAAAACAATGTAGAGACGTAGCACTGCTACGTCTAATCAAGGGTTGTGAACAACGCATAGTTCATTTTCACTCCTTGTCTAATATAGACGTTCTGACGGAACGTCTCTACAATATAGACGTTCTGACGGAACGTCTCTACAATATAGACGTTCCATCGGAACGTCTCTACAATATAGACGTTCTGACAGAACGTCTCTACCTAACTCCTGATTTTTGAACTGTACCGTTTGCTTGTGTAGTATCTTCGGCTACCTCTACGCCAAAGACGCGACAAAAGGTTTTTTCGACTTTGTAGCCAGAATCAATGGATTCTAAAGGGTCTTTCCGCAGTCGATGACGCAGACATAGAGTAATTACGCGACGGATGTCATCAATTGTTACTTCGGTACGTCCTTCAAATGCAGCGATCGCTTTTGCGGCACGGTTGGTTACAATGTCACCACGCAAGCCATCTACATCAAGTTGCGAACAAACTTCGGAAATCTTTACCCGCAAGTCATAATCAATTTTAACCGAAGGCAAAAGCTTCTGAGCATTGACAATTTTCTCTTGTAGTGCTTCTTGACTAATTTGGTTTTTATCAACAAATTCTTGAGGATTTTGGTCAAATTCCGCTCTTTGTTCGACGATTTCCACTCGCAAAGCTGGTTCTTTGACGGTGCGAATTTCGGCGTGCATTCCAAAACGGTCAAGCAATTGAGGACGTAATTCACCTTCTTCCGGGTTTCCAGAACCTACTAGCACAAAACGCGCCGGATGTCTAATAGAAATACCTTCACGTTCTACAGTGTTCCATCCGCTAGCGGCAGAATCTAGTAGCACGTCTACCAAGTGGTCATCAAGCAAGTTGACTTCATCCACATAAAGTATACCCCGGTTAGCTTTTGCTAAAAGTCCCGGTTCAAAGGCTTTTACACCTTCAGATAAAGCCTTTTCAATATCGATAGTACCGCAAACCCGGTCTTCTGTAGCTCCTAGTGGTAAGTCTACCATGATGACTTTTTTCTGAACTACAGGAATTTCGGCTCCAAGTTCAATTAAAGCACGAACTTCATCGCTCATGATATCAGGGTCGCTGGGGTCACTGTTGAAGGGGTCATTGGCAACCACGGGAATTTCTGGCAACAAATCAGCTAGCGCTCGAATGGTTGTGGATTTGCCGGTGCCGCGATCGCCCATAATCATTACACCACCAATTTTCGGATCAATCACATTTAACAGCAGCGACAGTTTCATCTCTTCCTGACCGACAATTGCCGTAAATGGAAACACTACCCGACGCGTATTAGCCGTGGTTTGAGTTGTAGGACTCACGCTTATTACCTTATCAATATTTTTCTTATTACAATTTTTCATTGTGCCACAGTTACGGTGTAAGATAAAAGGTAAAATGAGATATACATTCACAAATTAATTAATAGCAGTACACCCACAATCAATTTCGTCAGAGAATTTGCCGATCAACAATCATGGCTACAGCAGTCAAACCCATTACCTTAGAAGAATTCCTGCAACTAAGAGAAGCCGAACCCCCTTCTGAGTACATTGACGGTCAAATTTATCAAAAACCCATGCCACAAGGAGAACACAGCCGACTTCAAGGTAAACTTGTTACTACCATCAACGAAGTTGCAGAACCTCAAAAAATCGCTCTTGCATTACCCGAACTGCGCTGTACTTTTGGCGGTGCTACCATAGTTCCCGATGTTACCGTATTTCCCTGGGAACACATACCCCGCACTGAATTAGGCAGAATCGCCAACCGCTTTGAAAGTCATCCCGACTGGGCAATAGAAATTCTCTCACCAGACCAAAGCCAAACCAAAGTTCTCCGTAATCTGCTGCACTGCTGTAAAAATGGCACAGAACTAGGGTGGTTAATTCTTCCAGATGAAACCAGCATCTTGATTGTATACCCCAACCAACGCATTGAATTGCTTGCAGGTATCGACGCACTCCCCATGCTTAGTAATATTGACTTATCCCTAACCGTCGAGCAAGTCTTTAACTGGCTAAATATTTAAACCAAACTCATAATCAGGCATTGCTGATTTCATGTATGATATCATGTCCGGAAAATTACTTATGATGTAAAGACGTTCCGGCGGAACGTCTTTACGAAGGTTGCGAGGCTTTTATTGTCGAGATATTGGCAGAAAGGTTGAGAGCGCTTGGTGTAGATCCTGATTCAATTGCTTGACAAATTCGCTGTTTTTATATATTGTATTTTTAAAATAGCAAAACTGTAGCTAAATAAAGATGAATTCGTAGTTAGCGCTTCAGCGCTAAAGTATTCACCGCTGAATTTAGGGTGTGAATAATGATTTTGCGTGATTTCAAAACCTTTAGACATTGACCTAATTTAAATATGCGTTATCCAAAACCCCAACAGACGTAGCAGTGCTACGTCTCTACATTCTTCTTCATACTTCAGATGACAGCATGATGTAGAATAGAAATCCCGCTCACTGGACAAATTTAGATAAGAAAAATGAATCAGTTTCCGGCAACCAGCAGCAGTGTGGTAAAGGAAAAAGCCTTAGAATTAGGGTTTCACAAAGTTGGAATTGCAACTGTAGATGAGATGGATACTACACACGCGCAGCGGTTGCAAGCATGGTTAGAACTGGGTTATCATGCCGATATGGAATGGATGGCTTCGCCGAAGCGTCAGGATATTCGGTTGATAATGCCAGAAGTGCGATCGCTTATTTGTGTCGCTTTAAATTATTATACACCTCACCAACGTCCCGAAGGTGAAGAATATGCTAAAATGTCGCGTTATGGCTGGGGACGAGATTATCACAAAGTCATGCACAAAAAACTTAAAGTGCTGACTACTTGGTTGCAGGAACTTGGAATTGGTATTCAAGCGCTTAGTTATGCAGACACAGGATCAGTGCAAGATAAAGTATGGGCACAACAAGCGGGAATTGGCTGGATTGCGAAAAATGGTAATGTGATAACTAGGGAGTATGGTTCTTGGGTATTTTTGGGAGAAGTGTTGACTAATCTGGAGTTAGAGAGCGATCGTCCGCATACACAACACTGCGGTACTTGTACTCGTTGTCTTGACGCTTGTCCTACCAGTGCAATTACTCAAGAGTTTGTAATAGATGCCAACCTTTGCATAGCTTATCATACAATTGAAAATCGGGCGGAAAAATTGCCTCTGACAATTACACCTCATTTAGAAGGTTGGGTTGCAGGTTGCGATATCTGCCAAGATGTTTGTCCTTGGAATCAGCGTTTTGCTCGTACAACCGATGTGGCAGAGTTTCAACCCTACTCTGGGAATCTTGCGCCCAAGCTGATAGAATTAGCCAAAATCTCAAATGAGGAGTGGGATAGACAATTTCCGGCATCCGCATTCAGACGAATTAAACCAGAAATGTTACGAAGAAATGCCCGTGCTAATTTAGAGAATAAACTAGATGCGTAGCGCACTTGAGCAAGCTAAGGTAAAGGCTTACATTCAGTCATGAAGTCAACTTCAGACTTCATACTTTATATTTTATACTTCAGATGACCCAGAAAGTAATTATTTTTGATTTTGATGGCACAATTGCCGATACAGTAGATGCTCTAGTAAGTATTGCTAATCGTTTAGCCGTAGAGTTTGGTTATATACAAATCACTCCAGAGGAACTTGCCCTTCTGAGGAATTTTACTTCTAGGGAAATTATTAAGTACTCAGGTATCTCGGTTTTCAAGATTCCTTTTTTAGTCAAAAAGGTGAAATCAGAATTAAAAGATAAAATACACGAGTTCAAACCAATTCCCGGAATTAAAGAAGCATTAATAGAACTGAAAAGTGATGGAAATAGGCTAGGAATTATCACCTCTAATTCTAAAGATAATGTCAAAGACTTTCTGCAAATAAACGACTTAGATGGCTTATTTGAGTTTATCTACTCAGGGGTGACAATTTTTGGTAAAACAACAATAATTAATAATGTCTTAAGACAAAAACAACTAAAACCTCAAGAAGTTATTTATGTTGGTGATGAAACTAGAGATATAGAAGCATCCAAAAAAGCAAATATCAAAGTGATTGCAGTGACTTGGGGTTTCAATTCGCAGGAAGTTTTAAGGAAGCAAAATCCCAATTTTTTGATTGACCAACCAAGTCAACTGCTAGAAGTGATAAAAAATTGTTAATCGTAATTTGGTAATTAGTAAAGACGTTCCGCCGGAACGTCTCTACGACGATAGGTTTTTATTACTGTTAATTAAACGGACATGATATCACCTATTAACAATTACCAGTAAGCATAAAAACTTACTTTCCGGGCTGACCTTTTTCCAAAGCTTCTTGTATCAGGTCATCACTCACATTACTTACACCTTGATTCGCAGATCCACCAACATCTTTAGCCATGTTCATATAATCAGCGGGATTACTAGTTGATTCTGCCTGGGTTTTTGTTTCTTCTTGTTTCGATACCTCAAACTTAGGTGCAGTTGCAGCGTTGGCAGCTACCTCACCTTCTTTTGTACGGTCAATATCACTGACGCTGTATTGTTGTGCAGCTTTGTAATCTCCCTCGAAATCGACTGTTGGTGCTTTTTCTTCACCACTAGCGATGCTTTCAGCAGCTAATTGTGCGTCTTGGGTTGAAGCTTCCGCGACATTGGGCTTTATTTCATCAGGCATAACTAACCCCTTAAGTAACTTTTCTATTTATGAGGTAATCCTAACAAAGTGATGTCTCATGTTCTTGGTATCTACAGATAGATGTTTACCTCTATTGAAAGATAGATATATTTTTGGAACTCTAATTTGTAAAACTCTTTCTCTTGGAGGTCGATAATAAAGTCATTAATAGTCAAGGTAAAACTGGTATCACTTTGAACTTTTTGATTTAATAACTTCGGAGAAAAATTATGACTGCAAGTTACAATAAAGCCGATTCTCAAGCTTTGAGCAAGACAACTCAAAAAGTGGTGGAGGCATTTAACAAGCTAGATACTGATGGGAAATTAGCTTGGTTTTATTTTGTTTATAAAAAAATGGGTAGTTCAATTACTCCTGCGGCACCCGCTGCTGCCGAACCAGAACTAGCACCAAGGCTGTTAGGAGATTATTATGAATTATCTGAAGAGGAGCAATTAAACGTGATGCGGGAAATTGTGAATCGTGAAGATACAGAATATTCTCGTGCTTATGGTGCTATCAAAGAAAATAACCAGCTATTGGTTTGGTATGCTTGGGCAATCGGTATGGATGAGAAAAAAATAGTTGGAATGCCAGCAAATTACAATGCTAGTGAGGCGATAAATAATCTGCTTTCACAAGTAGAAGGATTAGAATTTGAACAGCAAATTTCTATATTCCGGACAATTGCCAATGAAATGGGTTACACCGATGTGAAACCGATTGAGACGCAAGCACAAACTGGTAAAACGTCAAGTTTTTAATATTTGTAATTATACCCTCAGGCTGAAAGCCTGGGGCTATAATTACAAAGCCCACCTACGTGGGCTAATTAGACGCATCTTCATAAAGAAACGGTATAAGCACGAAAGAATAAGTTTTCGTTTTACTGCATGTGAGCTAAGTCGGATGGTGTCATGTTGGAGTGTATCACTTGACCATCACGAAACCAAATTATGCGTTGGGTTTGACGGGCAACTTCTGGTTCATGAGTTACCATGACGACGGTGATGCCACTAGCGTTAAGTTCGGTGAAGATATCTAATACTTCTTGGGTTGTGCGAGAATCAAGTGCGCCGGTGGGTTCATCAGCAAGGAGGACGACGGGACGGTTGACGATCGCACGAGCGATCGCTACTCTTTGTTGTTGTCCTCCTGATAGTTGATTTGGTTTGTTGTTGAGTCGTTTTTCTAAGCCTACTCTACCAAGTGCTTCGGCTGCGCGATCGCGTCTTTCACTGTTACTCACACCAGCATACACCATCGGCAAAATGACATTTTCTAATGCCGATAGTTGAGATAACAAGTGGAATTGTTGAAACACAAACCCTAACTTTTTGTTACGAATATGTGCCAAAGCGCTATCGTCTAGTTGTGCGACATCAACGTTATCTAAATAATAATGTCCTGATGTCGGACGATCCAAACAACCGATAATATTCATTGCGGTGGATTTACCAGAACCAGAAGGTCCCATAATCGAACAATATTCGCCCTGTTCTATAATCAGGTTGACATCATTAAGCGCTTTGACTTCTGTTTCACCAGCACCATAAATTTTAAAGACATTCTCAATGCGAATAATCGCACTTTTAGGAGTAGGATTGGGAATACGGGAATCGGTAATTGATAAAGTGTTTGTCATAAAGATTTTCTTAAAAGTTCAGGTTAAAGCGTGAATATAACCGTAGTAAGCACTTCAGTCCTTAAAATAAGCCTAATTTAAGTTCTTTGTGTGACACTTGCGTAAATCCTTAAGCACTACGTAGCGCAACAATTGGATCAAGTTGAGCAGCGCGACGTGCCGGTACAACACCAAAGAATAAACCGATACCACCAGAAACGCCAACGGCAAGAGCGATCGCTACCGGAGAAATTGCCGCTTCTAAAGGAGTCAGCGCTCCTACTAGCATAATGCCACCGATACCAATCCCAGTGCCAATTAAACCACCAGCGGCTGAGAGAACTACTGCCTCAATCATGAACTGTAGCAGAATATCTTGTTGAGTTGCGCCGATCGCTTTTCGCAATCCAATTTCTTGAGTGCGTTCGGTGACGGAAACAAGCATAATATTCATGATGCCAATGCCACCGACGAATAAGGAAATGCCGGCGATTGCTGTGAGCATAATTGTTAACGCACCGCTGATTTGACCGACAGTTTGCAGTGCATCTTTTTGAGTGCGAATGGTAAAATCATCTTCGTTGATTAATTTGTGTCGCAGTCGCAGCAAGTTAGTAATTTGAAACTTTGCCGCATCTACACTGTCTGAATTCTTTGCCGAAGCGACAATATAACTTAGCTCCAATCCGTAGGGAGAAGTTTTCCCCACCAAGCGATTTGCTGCGGTGAAAATGGGTGTTAATGCTGCTTCGTCGTAATCGGCACCGACGCTGGAACCTTTCGGTGTTAATACTCCAATTATTTGAAAGCTGGCATTTTTGATTCGCATTTGCTGCCCGATGGGGTTAGCATTACCAAAGAGTTTTTCTGCCAAATCAGCACCCAAAACTACAACTTGGTTCCTGCGCTTCATATCTATGTCGCTGAAAAATCGTCCTTTTGCCGTTTCAAAATCGCGCACCACCGAGAAGGAAGGAGTCGTACCGATAATATTGACATCGGTGTTGCGGTTGCGGTAAGTCACCACCTGCCTGCTGTTTAATTCCGCCGTCACACCTGCTATAGTTGGGACTTGAGAAGCGATCGCTTCCGCATCTTCTAAAACTAAAGTTTTTGGGATATCACGGGATACGCGCTGAGTTTCTTGATTACCAGGAAATATAAATATTATGTTTGGTCCCAAGGACTCCAGTTGTTTATTAACGTACTTTTGTCCACCTTGCCCGATGCCAATCATCGCAATCACTGAGGCATTCCCGATGACAATACCTAACATTGTCAAGACGCTACGCAACTTATTTGATAGCAGAGTTGTCCCTGCCATTTTGACGCTTTCAAGAATGTTCATTTCTTTTGTTCTCGCGCCTTTTCAATTGTATATTCTTTTGGAGGGTCAATAAAGACGCGATCGCCCGCTTTAACTCCCTCTAAAATCTGAGTTTGGTCTTTGATTTGGGAACCGATTGTGACTTCGCGAAACTGCGCTTTATTTTTCGCGTCTGGGATTAACACACCAGTTTGACCTTTTTCGCTAACAATCGCCACCGTTGGTAATACTAAAGCATTTGACAAGCGATCGCCTAAAAACGTCAAATCAACATTTAAGCCAGAACGCAGTTTATCTATACCCGTATCCAATGCAACCCGTACTTGAAAGGATGTTACACCTTGTTCTACCACTGCTTCTGGAGAAATTAAGCGTACACTTCCTTTAAAGACTTGATCTGGATAAGCATCAGCGACAATTTCCACACTTTGTCCCTGTTTAATTCTACCAATATCAGCTTCCGGCACTTGCGCTAGCACTTCTAAACCTCGTGCCACAGCGACAATTGAACTAGAAGTTGCTGACGCACTACTTGAAGCAGAAGTTGTCGGGGTGACAAAGGCGCCGATGTTAGCATACTTCTGGGTGACAATTCCCGCAAAAGGTGCGCGGATAATCGTATCTTCTAAATTAACTTGCTCCGCCTTCAATTGAGCTTGTGCTGATGCTACACCTGCTTTCCGCTGATTAATTATTTCCGGACGGGTGCCATTTTCCATCAACTGCAACTGCGCTTTTGCTTCTTCTACTACTGCTTTGCGTTGAGCCATTTCTTCGGAACGACTACCAGCTTGTTGCAGCGATAATCGTTTTTGTGCTTCAAGCAAATTCGCGATCGCGCTTTTATCTTCGCTGATAAATTGATCTAATTCTTGTTTTTGAATTGCTCCCTGCTGATATAAATATTGGTAACGCTTGACTTTTTTGCTGCTAAAATTCGCCTTTGCTTGAGCTGCATCTACCAAAGCTTGAGCTTGAGCAATTTCTTGAGGACGATTTCCTGCTTGTGCTTGGGCAAATTGCGCTTGGACTTGTGATAAACGCGCTTTAGATTGATCGATTTCTTGAGGACGACTTCCGGCTTCGGCTTCGGCTAATTGAGCCTGAGATTGAGCTAAATTGGCGCTAAATTGCTGGATTCTCGCTTGAATATCTGCACTATCCATTCGGGCAAGAATTTTTCCTGCTTGCACGCGATCGCCTTGCTCAACGTACAATTGTTTTAAAATTCCCGGATTTTTCGGGCTAATATTCACACTTTGAACTGGTACAACCTTGCCACTACTAGTAATCCGCAAAGTTACGCTTTTCGCTTCCACTGGCACAGTTAGTTGCGTAATATCCTCTTTTCCTGTACCCTGATTTACAAAGATGTATGTCGTCGTTCCGCCAACAACCACCACACCAGCAGCCATCAACCCAATCAACCAGGGAAATGGATTCTTTATTTTACCAAATACGGGGACTTCTATTTGCGTAGTCATATATAGCCTATGAAAAATGATGCTCTTCTTTGGTGGTTGATAAGCGCTTCAAAAACTTGAGGGAGTTACCAATCAAAAGTTGTATAAGGATGATTTTCTGGATTTGCCGTATCACAGACAAATCGAAAATCCCGTGATTTCGGAAGATAAAAGGTAATTTACCTTTAGTTAAGTTTTTTATCATATTAACCTTATGTACTTACAAATCACTTCACCTGAATGGGTGACTTTAGTGATGAGTTACGCAACTTGGGGACTGGGGACTGGGAATACATAGCACTCATGACTCGCACTTTACCCTAATCTCTAATCCCTAGTCCCCAGTCCCTAGCCCAAAATTTAGCTGTCGCTCATAGCTTAGATCGTTTAAGCTAGCTGAAAGAATCTTTAGATTTATGGTTAAGAGGCGTTAGTGTGCCCAAATTAGTTCGATTAATTTCGCTTTTAGTAGCCTGTGGTTTCTGGAGTTTGCCTTATAAAGCTCATGCACAGGCATTGATTCCTCATACACTGCAACTTGATACAGCCAAATTGGAGCAGCAGGGGTTGAGTCTGGCACAAGAAGCGGCTCAACTAGCGCAGTTTCAACAGACGGAAATGGCTTTACCACGAGCAAAGTTGGCATCTCAACTTGCTCCTAAGAACGATAAGGTATGGTTTCTCTTAGGTGGCTTGTATTTGCAAAACAAGCAGTTTGATACCGCCATCGCTGCTTTAAATAAGGCACAATCTCTCAACCCCAAAAATCCTGACGTTCAGTTTGCTTTGGGTTCAGCTAATTTTCAGCAGGAAAAGTACCAAGCTGCGGCTGAGTATTATCAAGCGGGTTTGAAGTTAAAACCCAATGACTCAGAGGGATTGTTTGATTTAGGGAATGCCTACTATAAGTTGAATAGATTGCCAGAAGCGATCGCCCAATACAATAAAGCAGTAGCCGCCGACAAAAAATTCTGGCCTGCGATTAACAACGTTGGGTTAATTAACTACGAACAAGGCAATATTCCCGGTGCAATTAAGCAATGGCAAACCGCTGTTGCCATTGAGAAAAAAGCCGCAGAACCTTTATTAGCATTGGCAGTGGCACTGTATACTAAAGGCGATCGCGCTTCCGGTTTGGCAATGGGAGAAGCTGCACTGCGAATTGACGATCGCTATGGTGATTTGAATTTCCTTAAGGAGAATCTCTGGGGCGATCGCTTGCTCGCTGATACGAAGAAATTCCTGGAATTACCTCGTATTCAAGCCGCTCTTCAGCCAAAAGAAACCCCGTCAGTCAATAAACAGCCGCAATAAGAGGAGGGGGAGAAAGCGGGAGGGGGAGATGAGGGAGATGAGGGAGATGAGGAGATGAGGGAGATGAGGGAGATGAGGGAGATAAGGGAGATGAGGGAGAAAGAATTGTCCTTTTATCTCCTTGTCTCCCTGTCTCGTTGTCCCCTTGTCCCCTTGTCCCCTTGTCCCCTTTTCCCTTTTCCCCTCTTCAAATACCCTCTTGCTTAAAAGCACCATTTAACAGTACATATATACTAAAGTGTAAAAAGTAAACAGTCGCCCAACATATTGACGGGCGACAGTTACTAAATGAATTGTCAATTGTCCTGTTTGGGTAGCAGTGCGATGATTTGGTCAACAAACTGTTGATGGTCAACAACTGGTTTAGAGATGTAACCATCAGCACCGCTTTGCTTGAGAAAGTTCTCGCGATCGCCTTCCATCGCGTGTGCCGTTACCAAAATAACAGGTAAATTTGCTGTCTGTGGATCTGATTTCAACATTTGTGTAATCTTGATACCATCAACAGACTTACCTTGGTAAACACTTCTTGAAAGAGAAACATCCATCAAAATAATGTCTGCTTCACCAGAAGAGGCAATTTTCATTACCTCTTCCACGTTTTCAGTATGTTTCACCTCCAAGCCACCGCGCTTGGTCAAAATTTTGGAAAAAACACGAGCATTAATTAGATCGTCTTCGACAATCAAAACAGTTTTCATCAGAATTTAACTTATAGGGGTGAGGGAAATTACCAGTTTAATCAAAACAGTTGTCTACATACTTAAAAAAAATCAATGTGTATACCCATGATATGACGGATAATACAACTGATTTTTCCCTTATGACTGTCAAGATTCTGTTAAGAGTTTCATTCCATCCGTTATGCTGTGGTTGCTGCTGTGTTCATTTATAGAGATTTTTGTGTAGTGAAAATTCAGGGAAAAAACTCATGGCAAAACAGTTAAATCTTCTTTCAACAGGACAGGTAATCACCACAGCCCTGCACACGGAGATGCAAAGGTCTTACCTAGAATATGCCATGAGTGTGATTGTCGGGCGGGCGTTACCAGACGTGCGTGATGGCTTAAAACCAGTGCATCGGCGCATTTTGTATGCCATGCACGAACTTGGTTTAACCCCCGACAGACCCTATCGTAAGTGTGCCCGTGTAGTCGGAGACGTACTAGGTAAGTATCATCCCCACGGCGACCAATCGGTTTATGATGCTTTGGTAAGGTTGGTGCAGGAGTTTTCTAGTCGGTATCCCTTATTGTCAGGACATGGTAACTTTGGCAGTGTGGATAACGACCCACCCGCAGCGATGCGCTACACAGAAACGCGTCTGGGAGCCATCAGCCATGAGGGAATGCTAGCAGAAATTGGTGAAGAAACGGTGGAATTTATCGGTAATTTCGATAATTCCCAACAAGAACCAACAGTGCTACCAGCACAGTTACCGTTCTTGTTGCTAAATGGCTGTTCGGGTATTGCGGTAGGGATGGCAACGAATATTCCACCGCACAACTTAGGAGAAGTTGTTGATGGGTTAATTGCCCTAATCGACAATCCTGATTTGAGTGACGAAAAATTATTTGAGTTAATTCCGGGTCCAGATTTTCCCACCGGCGGGGAAATCATTGGTAATACTGGCATTCGCGAGGCATACACCACAGGTAAGGGTAGTATTGTGCTGCGAGGAGTTGCCCAAATAGAGGAAATGGCGCCAGTTAGGGGTAGCAAACGGCGAACAGCAATTATTATTACCGAATTGCCTTATCAAGTGAATAAGGCAGCCTGGATTGAAAAAGTAGCGGAATTAGTCAATCAAGGTCGCTTGCAAGGAATTTCCGATCTGCGGGATGAAAGCGATCGCGAAGGTATGCGCGTAGTCATTGAACTCAAACGCGATACTAACGAACAGGATGTTCTTAGGCATTTGTATCACCAAACTGCTCTGCAAACTAATTTTGGGGCAATTCTTTTAGCGATCGTTGATGGACAACCAAGACAACTCAGTTTACGTCACCTCCTGCAAGAGTTTTTAAGTTTCCGCGAACAGACTCTCAACCGTCGCTACACTAATGAATTACAAAATGCAGAAAGTCGCCTACATTTGCTCGACGGCTTGCTAAAAGCATTATCTAACTTAGATGATGTGATTTTCATTTTGCGCCAAGCGGCTGATGGTGCTAGCGCAAAAATAGATCTGTGTAGCCTGCTTGATTTGACTGAAGTCCAAGCAGATGCAATTTTAGCTATGCCGTTGCGACGTCTCACCAGTTTAGAACAGCAAAATTTACAGCGGGAATTTGAGCAATTAATTGACCAAATTGACTTATTACAACGGTTGCTCAACGACAGAAAAGAGTTACTCAAAGCGCTGAAAAAAGACTTGCGTAGTCTCAAGCGGAAGTACAACGATGCTCGTCGTACCAAACTTTTGGCTCTTGATACCCAGAATCATATACTCGTTGAAGACAACCAGACAACCAATAAGGAGGAGAATCCCAAATCCCAAATCCCAAATCCCAAATCTGAAGAACCAGTAGAAGAAGTTATTTTAGAGTTTAGTCAGCGGGGGTATGTGCGTCGCACTCAGCCATCAGCTAAAAAGCCGAAAGCTGACAACGGTTTGCCGGATAATGATTTCATTATCCAAACAGCAGTAACTCATACAGACAAAGAGTTAATCCTGTTAAATAGTGGTGGCAAAGTCTACCCTGTGAACGTAGGAGATATTCCCCCAACTACGGGACGTTCTCCACGGGGAAAACCCCTGATAACCATGCTCAGTAGTACCGCTCAAGGTTCTCAAGAAGTTGTTATTAACCGCTTTGTACTGCCAGAAAACACCGAAACCTCCCAAATGATTCTTTTGACGAAACAGGCACGAATTAAGCGCCTCTCCCTTGAGGAATTTACTAACCTGACTCGTCGCGGAATTACAATTTTAAAGTTAAAAGACGATGATGAATTGTTATTTACCCAATTTGCTACTCCTGGAGAACATCTGATTGTTGCCAGTTCCGGTGGGCGTCTGTTGCGGTTTCCGGTAAATGATGAACAACTACCGATTATGGGTCGTGCTGCTATGGGGTTGCAAGCATTACGGCTGTTGAAACATCAGCAAATGGTCGGCTTTGTCACATTTGCCAAGGATAGTAATTTGTTGTTGGTTACTCAAGAAGGATATGCCAAACGAATAGCAGTGAAAGATTTCAAACTAGCTAATCGCGGTGATTTGGGTACGCAAGCGCTGAAGTTTAAAGGTAAAACTGACAATTTAGCTGGGATGGTAATAGCGATCGCACAAACTGAGGTAGCACTTGTCACAAATCGAGAGCGGGTAGTGCGTCTAAGTGTAGAAACCGTGCCTTTATTAGGCAGAGATGCTACCGGTGAAAGCGTTCTCCAGCTTAACCGCGATGAAAAAATCATCACCGTTGCCCAAGTGCGTTCTTAAGCAAGGCGATAAATTGGTTCAGTAGTAGAGACGTGACCGTGGAACGTCTCTTCTTGCTAATTATTACTAATATTTCAAAGGACTGTGTATACCGACATTCACACAGAAAATCAAAGATTAGGTAAAAAAGTCTTAATATTTAACACAATCAAATATACTAGTTGACACTACATCTCAATAATCTCATTCGTTTTGACAAAGCAAAACTGAAGCGCTCTGTAACCTCAGCCTTAATGATTCACCTTCAAATAGATTTCTTAGTCTATTCTTAATATCAGTGATTGCTATCAAAGTCAACAAAACATCACAGTTTTTTAAATATCATGTTGCATTTTAGAAAAATATTGTTATATTAGTTTACATAGAGTAACAAAGTTTCGTAAATCCACTCTGGAGCGCCAACTATGACTACAAATACTACAAAAACTACTACCCCCGTAATCGAAGATCGCAATGCTTGGCGTTGGGGCTTCACCCCACAAGCAGAAATTTGGAACGGTCGCTTGGCAATGATTGGCTTTTCAGCCGCTGCTTTAGTTGAGATATTTTCTGGTAAAGGCTTTCTACACTACTGGGGCATCCTGTAACATTTGAAACGATCAATATCTTAATAAACAAAAAACCTGGAAGTGAATTAACACTTCCAGGTTTTTTACAATATTTAGTCAATAGTCCAGAGTCAAGAGTAAATAGCCGAAGTATTGTTGACTTTTGACTCTAAATCTTAACTACCTGATATACTCTTTGAGAACGCTGTTGCGATTTGGGTGACGTAACTTGCGGAGTGCCTTCGCCTCAATTTGACGAATTCGTTCGCGGGTAACGTTGAAAATCTGTCCAATTTCCTCTAAAGTCTTCATGCGACCGTCATCCAAGCCGTAGCGCAGTCTCAATACATCGCGTTCGCGGGGACTAAGACTGTCGAGGACTTTTTCAAGGTCTTCGCGCAGAAGATTTTTGGAAACTTGGTCTTCTGGGGTTTCGCCATCTGACTCAATAAAATCGCCGAGTCGGGAATCTTCCTCTTTCCCAATAGGCGTTTCTAAAGAAATCGGCAGTTGTGCAGATTTAGCAATAAACCGTAGCTTCTCGATGGTCATTTCCATACGAGTAGCGATTTCTTCTTCAGTGGGTTTGCGACCCATTTCTTGAGAAAGCAGCTTGGTGGTTTTCTTAATCCGAGAGATGGTTTCATAAAGATGAACCGGAAGTCGGATAGTGCGAGATTGATCGGCGATCGCACGAGTAATTGCTTGACGAATCCACCACGTAGCGTATGTAGAAAATTTATAACCTTTTTCGTGGTCAAACTTTTCCGCAGCGCGAATCAAACCTAAGCTGCCTTCCTGAATTAAGTCTTGGAAGGACAAGCCACGATTCATATACTTCTTAGCAATTGAAACTACCAAGCGCAGGTTAGATTGCACCATCTTATCTTTCGCCCTGCGACCGACATGCAGGCGATAACGAAATGCTGGTAGCGGCAGTTGCACTGCTTCTGCCCATTCGCTGTCCTTAGGATCGCGATCTAACTGCTCTAAAAGTGTTTCGCGTGCTCTTTCTAACTCTAGTAAATCGGCAATCTTTCGTGCCAATTCAATTTCTTCATCTGCCCTAAGAAGACGAATACGACCAATTTCTTGCAAGTAAAGCCGAATCGAATCTTCGGTATAATGCTTTTTCTTGCTTTGGGTCCGGCGACGCGATTTAGCGGCTTTCCCAGACTTTGCGTCGTCCTCATCAGACTGAGGCTCTAAAAATTCATCGTCGCCTTCATCGTTAATAAGCAAGTCCTCTTCATCCTCGATTAAGAGTTCTTCTAACTCGAGATCAGGCTGATTCATTCTTTCTAGGTCAGGCTGATAAATGCTTTCGAGTACGTTGTTAGCCTGGTTCATGCCGCGTTCCTCATGCTCCTTGCAGAATCAATTCACGAAAGATGTTTTTACTGCTCTTATAAATGAGCTTTTTGACAACCGAAAATATAGGGCGAGTCGGAGAAAGCCACTAATTATTCTCGGAATTTTTAAGCCTCCCTTGGGAGGTGTTTCTAGTTTAAATGCGAAGCCGCTATTTCAACCGACTTCTCATGATGAAAGTAAACGCCATAAGTGTTGGTGTTGCACATCACTTTTGACTAACTGGTCTAAAAAAGACTCATCTTCCTAAAAAACTCACCACTCCATATAAAATTTATATGGCTGTTGGGAGATGTTTATGTAAAGACTGTTCCGATTGTAGCCTGTTTCACAGAAATTGCACTCTTTTTGTGTAATTACAATGAAGTCTTTAAGTAAAGTTGAGCCTGTTCTACCTAAAAAGCATTGAAAAAAGTAATTATACTCTTAAATTTTGCCAAATCTTTTTGGGATTTACAGTGGCATTATCATTACATTCAAACTGAGGTTTACTTGCCTTTACTTAATTTCTAAGTATGATGTAAAACATTAGCTACTTAGAAATCGGGCATTTAATGTTAACTCAGTTTAGATGTTTGAGTGCATCTCTTTTTACATTTACTTCATATCTTACTGAGTGATAATTTTTGCTCCTATAGACATCGCCTTAAAGCTAAACTTTTGAGACGCTACAAGTGCTTCATCGAGTGCTTCTCTCTTTATCATTGATTAAGCTTACCCTAGCACCAGTTTCCAAACTGAACAGTTATGTTGCTCATCTTCAAGCACTCATCTGGCTTTTTTCCAATCACCTGAACTGAGGAGTTAAGGTATTGGGCAGAATCACCGCTCCCTCGATTCGGTGTTAATCACACCTTAGCGCAAGAAGTGAAATTTCAGCCTTATGAAACTTGACAAACTGTTCTTATCATATACAAGGATATTTTAATCAATTCACAAAAGATTTGACACGACAGATTATAGATATTAGCCTACAAAGCGTCAAAAGTGCATGGCATTTATGCGAAATTGTCACTTATGTTACAGCAGATGAAGATATTAACAAGTTTTTGACAAGCTGCTGTTTACGCTTAAAAGCCAGAAATTTGAGCCAAGACCAAAGATTAGGATCAGATCAAGGCAGAGCGCGTTAGTTAGAGTAGATGCTCCGGTGAACCAGCGATCACTAAACTTTAGACTACTTCCATCGCTCTTATTAGAGCCTCAGTAGTAGGGTTGCCTAACTTGCACTAAATTTAACCAAATTACGGAAAATCATGAATCTTTTCCAGAAAAACTTGACAAAAAATCCTTTTTGTGAATAAGTTTATATTTCTGTTTGCCTTATTTTTCAGCTCCAAAAGTTCAACTGGCAGGGTTTTTCACATTTAAATGGTTAAAGATAATAATTAAGTAAAGGGCATTAATAAAACTATTTAATAAGAATTTTTCTCAAACAAGATTTTTGTGTACTTCTTTTAAAACCAAGGCACGAAAAAGCCTCAGTTATTACTGCGAAGCGTCAACTGAGGGTTGTTTAGTTGGCTTAACTATATTTGCTATCTTGTGCTTAAGACTTACTTAAAATTTGGTGGCACAATTACTTTGTCAACTATATGCACAATGCTGTTGCTAGCGGAAATGTCAGCCTGAACGACTTTAGCACCGTTGACTGTGACTGTGTTGCTGGCACTAAGTAGGTAGGCACGAATAAACCTAACTATGCAACGAAATGTAAAGTCGCTGAAATCCTTGCTCCCCGCTTGTCTGGGACGTACTTGTAAATTTTCCCACCCATCTGACTGACTTAATACAAAGCCTGTTACTTGGACAGTATTTCTGGGAACTATGTACTTGTAGTTTGATAACTATTTTCCAGTAACCAGAATGTTCTCTTTATCTCGTCAAAGTGTTAATACATTTTTTTTACTATTTTTGTGTATCTTCGGAGTTGGATTAATCCAATTTACGCGACTGCAAAAACAGAACAGTAGCAATAAACTTGCATCTTTAAAAATAGAAAGAGAAATTAATTCCGAAAAAATGCGCCTTCATTTCCTGAAAAGAATGCCCACCTTTGGCTATAAAAACTTAATTGCCAATTGGGTATATCTCGATTTTTTGCAATACTTTGGTGATGATGAAATTCGTGAAAAAACAGGTTATAGTCTAAGTCCAGAATATTTTGAAGTTATCTTGAGAAACGATCCGCGATTTTTAACGGCTTATATTGGTCTTTCTACTAGTACCTCTATGTATGCTGCCATGCCAAAAAGGTCTGTTGCATTAATGGAGAAAAGTTTAAAGTCACTATCTCCTTGGGTTCCTGAAAAGTCTTATTATGTGTGGCGTTATAAAGCAATTGATGAGTTATTATTTTTAGGTAATTCTCCAGCCGCAATACAATCTTTTGAAACGGCGGCAAACTGGGCGAATAACTATTCAGATGAAGAGAGTAGACAAGTTGTAACTCTTTCTCAGCAAACCGCTGAGTTTCTCAGTGATAATCCTGATAGTAAACATGCTCAAATTGCTTCATGGGCAATGGTTTTAACTAATCATGTTGATGAGAAAACCCGAAAAATAGCAATTGGACAAATCGAAGCTTTGGGAGGAAAGGTAATCAGTACTCCTCAAGGAAACCAAATTAAATTTCCGAATAAAGATTGAATAGTTGTTAGTTGCTCATTGTTGGTTTTAATACAATGCAATTCAGTTAAGGAGTTGGTGGTAAAAAATGGTATATCCGTAGAGACGTAGCATTGCTACGTCTCTACGAGTTGCGTTCGTTTAGCCATTCGGCTAGAAGCCTGGGGCTAAACGAACAAAGCCCGCGTAGGCGGGCTTTTTAAGAGTATATTTACAGAGAATTGCTATTGGTTGCTAATATTAACTACTAACCACTAACTACTCACACTTGCTTTGTTTTGGTATAACGGCAAAATAATTGAGTCTCAAACCTTAGAGTTAGCAATTGACGATCCAGGGTTACTTTATGGAGCGACGGTTTTTACTACGATGCGGGTTTATGACAACTCGCTAGATAGTAGTTTAACTAACTGGCTGTCACATTGCGATCGCCTAAAATCTAGTTTACAAACTTTTGGTTGGCAGCAACCAGATTGGAAGCGTCTGCGTCAAGGTGCACAAACTATCATGGCACACTTTCCTATTCTGAGAATTACTGTCTTTTCTGATGGACGAGAGTGGATAACTGGCAGATTATTAATTCCGGGTTTGACTTTTAAGCAACAATATGGTATTGTTTGCGTCCTTTCACTACCAGAATATTATCGCAGTCTTCCCATTCACAAAACTGGAAATTACCTGAGTGCTTGGTTGGCAAAAAATAGCGCTCAAAAGTTGAATGCTCAAGAAGCGATTTTAGTTTCGTCAGCGGGAAATTGGTTAGAAACAAGTACTGGCAATCTTTGGGGATGGCTTGACGGCTGTTGGTGGACACCTCCAAAAGAAGGAATTTTGCCAGGAATTATGCGATCGCAATTAATAAATTACCTTCACACTCAGCAGCAAGTAGTGAGAGAGGAACCTTGGACACCAGAGTTAGTCAAAAAATTTGAGGCGATCGCTTACAGTAATTGCGTAGTCGAGATTATCCCCATCCACACCGTCATTCAGCCGACAGGAAAGCTAGAATATGATCCCAGACATCCAATTTTTCAGCAATTACGGGAACTTTATCTAGCATGAGGGTGCGGCAATCTGATATACCTTAAGATAAGTTAACATAATTCTTATAATGCCCTCTCTTAACCGAGACACTACGCGATGGCGCGAAACGCCGGCTGGAAGCTACGCACAAAAAGTATTGGAGGATTGACCAAGCGTGAATAAAAGATGGAGAAATGCGGGGCTGTACGCACTGCTTTTTATTGTTGTCATAGCATTAGGAACAGCATTCTTTGACAAACAACCCCAAAGCAGAGAAACATGGCGTTACAGCCAGTTTATTCAAGAAGTTGAAAACAATAACGTTGCAAAAGTCAGTTTAAGTGCAGATCGATCTACGGCTCTTGTGAAGTCGAATCAAGGAACCCAGTTTATAGTCACCTTGGTCAACGATCCAGACTTGATTAACACTCTCAGCGCTAAAGGTGTTGATATTTCTGTCTTGCCGCAAACCGATGAAGGGTTTTGGTTTAAGGCACTCAGCAGCTTATTTTTCCCAGTATTGCTTTTGGTTGGCTTATTCTTTTTGCTACGTCGTGCCCAAAATGGTCCCGGTAGCCAAGCAATGAACTTTGGTAAGTCTAAAGCCAGAGTGCAAATGGAGCCACAAACCCAAGTCACTTTTGGTGATGTTGCGGGTATCGACCAAGCGAAGCTGGAATTAAACGAAGTTGTAGACTTTCTCAAAAACGCCGATCGCTTTACCGCCGTTGGTGCAAAAATTCCTAAAGGTGTCCTGCTAGTTGGTCCTCCGGGTACAGGTAAAACCTTACTAGCTCGTGCTGTAGCGGGTGAAGCGGGTGTTCCCTTCTTCTCCATCTCTGGTTCCGAGTTTGTGGAAATGTTCGTCGGTGTAGGTGCATCCCGCGTCCGTGACTTGTTCGAGCAAGCTAAATCTAATGCTCCGTGTATCGTCTTCATCGATGAAATTGACGCTGTAGGTCGTCAGCGGGGTGCCGGTTTAGGTGGTGGTAACGATGAGCGCGAACAAACCCTCAACCAGTTGCTGACCGAAATGGACGGCTTTGAGGGCAACACCGGCATTATCATTATTGCTGCTACCAACCGTCCCGATGTTTTGGATGCAGCATTGTTGCGTCCCGGTCGTTTTGACCGTCAAGTTGTGGTGGATCGTCCGGATTATGCTGGACGCAGCGAAATTCTCAAAGTTCATGCTCGTGGCAAGACTTTGGCAAAGGATGTGGACTTGGATAAAATTGCCCGTCGTACCCCTGGTTTCACCGGTGCGGATTTGTCCAATTTGTTGAATGAAGCGGCAATTTTGGCAGCACGACGGAATTTGACCGAAATTTCAATGGACGAAATCAACGATGCCATTGATCGCGTGTTGGCTGGTCCAGAGAAGAAAGACCGAGTAATGAGCGAAAAGCGCAAGACTTTGGTAGCTTATCACGAAGCTGGTCACGCTTTAGTTGGTGCTTTGATGCCAGATTATGACCCAGTGCAAAAAATTAGCATTATTCCTCGCGGTCGTGCAGGCGGTTTAACTTGGTTTACCCCCAGCGAAGACCGGATGGACACTGGTTTATACAGCCGCTCCTATCTGGAAAATCAGATGGCTGTAGCTTTGGGTGGTCGGATTGCTGAAGAAATCATCTTTGGTGAAGAGGAAGTGACTACAGGCGCTTCTAACGACTTACAACAAGTAGCGCGTGTTGCTCGGCAGATGATAACACGATTTGGCATGAGCGATCGCTTGGGTCCAGTTGCCCTTGGTCGTCAACAAGGTAACATGTTTCTCGGTCGGGATATCATGTCAGAACGCGATTTCTCGGAAGAAACAGCCGCAGCAGTTGATGAAGAAGTCCGCAAACTTGTGGATGTAGCTTATCTACGTGCTAAAGATGTTTTGGTTAGCAACCGTCACATTCTCGATCTCATCGCGCAAATGCTCGTTGATAAGGAAACTGTGGATGCTGATGAGTTGCAAGAAATCCTCGTGAGCAACGATGTAAAAACCGCTGCGTTTGCGTAATTATCGAGGGCGGGGAAATCCCGCCCTTACACGAGTTAATTAACAATTCATAACTTTTGATTAGGGTAATTCTGGTACTTTCCATTGCCCTATTTTTTTAGTTTCAAAAAGTAGAACAGGTTGCAATACAAAAAATATAAACTACCGATACCAGTCGAGCCTCTTGAAGTAAATGTCTCTAAAGGCTATTTGGATCTACGCCCATAGCACGCAGCCTTTCTGCTAGTAATTGAGCGCGTTGTTCAGCTTCTTGAGCGCGTTGTTCAGCTTCTTGAGCGCGTTCATCGCCAGTTAGCAAAATATTCCCATCTTTGTAACACCAACGCAACCAAATATCTTGTCTACCTTCAAATTCTCCTTCCCAGAGAGTCAAACCTAAACCAACTTGTTCTAACCAAGTTTCTGTAGTTTCAAAATAACGCCTTCCTCTAAGTTCATAAATGCGTAGCGATTGTCCTAATTGCTGAGTGGGGTCATATACAATGTAGTAACTCACCCGCATGTGTTCATAAATTTCTAGTTTTTTCCCCAGTTCATTACCTTCTTTATTTGAGACAATTTCAATTGCCACTTCTGGTGGTTTACCAAAACGCCAAACCATGTAACAACGATTTTGCTTTTCCCACCAATTTTGAGGCACTTGTACATCTAAGCTGAGGAAAATATCGGGTACAATGGGAGGCTCACCGTCTGTATGATAAATGCCGACATTAGCCTCGGCTAGAAAAGTTTGATTTTGTCGAGAACTGTAAAGAGAACCGACTGCGAGTCGTTGTTGTTTAGCAGAGGCGAAATTATCCACAGGGGTATCGTCTTCAGTGACTAGCTGGTTAGCATCTGGTACATAATAATCATCATTATTGATCAAAAGTTGCTCAACCATAAGTTGATTTACCAATTTCAAGTGTTATTTCTAGGTTAGATGATTGGAGAATAAAAAGTGCGATCAGCCTTTATGCTTTGGTTATCACACTTTCTGTAGTCGGATAATATCGTATAGCAATCCTAGATGATTCATGAAAAATAAAAACTCGCTCACAGACGTAGCATTGCTACGTCTCTACAAGTAGAGGGGTTTTCACGCTCTTATTTAGGATTGCTATATACCTCCCAAGGATATTGTGTAACAATCTACTTGAAAATTAGTGCATTTCACCCATGATTATTGAAGATAAACAACAACGCAACTGGAAACCTATAATCAAAGAATTTGAGGCTGTACTGGGCAAAAACGGGGTAGTACAGCGTCGAGAAGAACTGATCACCTATGAGTGTGATGGTTTGACTAGCTATAGTCAACGTCCAGCTGTGGTAGTTTTGCCAAGAACTACAGAACAAGTTGCCCAATTGGTGAAGATATGCGATCGCTATTCTATCCCTTTTATTGCCCGTGGCTCTGGTACCGGTTTATCTGGTGGTGCTTTGCCAATTGAAAATTCTGTTTTAATTGTCACTTCTTTAATGCGGCAAATACTCAACGTTGATTTAGAAAATCAGCGCGTAGTCGTTCAACCTGGGGTAATTAACAATTGGGTAACACAAACCGTTTCTGGTGCTGGATTTTACTATGCTCCCGATCCTTCAAGTCAAATTATCTGCTCAATTGGTGGCAATGTGGCAGAAAATTCTGGAGGAGTGCATTGCTTGAAGTACGGTGTCACCACTAACCACGTTCTCGGATTGAAAATTGTCACACCTGATGGTTCAATTGTCGATATCGGCGGACAAATTCCGGAAATGCCTGGTTATGATTTAACAGGTATATTTGTTGGTTCTGAAGGCACTTTAGGAATTGCCACAGAAATTACTTTGCGAATTCTCAAAAGCGCAGAATCAATTTGCGTCCTTCTAGCAGATTTTACCACAGTTGAAGCAGCAGCAGAAAGTGTTTCTGATATCATCAGCGCCGGAATTATTCCTGGGGGGATGGAAATGATGGATAATATCAGCATCAATGCTGTGGAAGATGTAGTTGCTACTAATTGTTATCCTCGCGATGCTACGGCAATTTTGTTAGTAGAAATCGACGGGTTAGAAGTGGAAGTTGCCGCAAATAAACAGCGGGTTGCGGAAATTTGTCTAAAAAATGGTGCGCGGAACATTACTTCTGCTAGTGACTTAGAAACGCGATTAAAATTGTGGAAAGGACGCAAAGCCGCTTTTGCCGCTGCGGGACATTTAAGTCCTGATTATTATGTTCAAGATGGCGTAATTCCCCGCACGCAATTACCTTACGTCTTGCAAGAAATTGAGGCATTAAGTCAAAAGTTTGGTTATCAAATTGCGAATGTATTTCACGCAGGAGATGGCAATCTTCACCCACTAATTCTCTTTGATAACTCCGTTGAAGGAGCATTAGAAAAGGTGGAAGAACTTGGTGGAGAAATTCTGAAACTTTGTGTGAAAGTAGGTGGGAGTATTTCTGGGGAACATGGCATTGGTGCAGATAAAAAATGTTATATGCCAGATATGTTTAGCGAGATAGATTTAGAAACTATGCAATGGGTTCGGCAAGTTTTTAATCCTCAAGGTTTAGCAAATCCTGGAAAGATTTTTCCCACCCCACGTACTTGTGGTGAAGCTGCTTCTGCAAGTAAGCAGCAGTTTGAAGGTGTAGAACTGTTTTAAATTTTGCACCAAAATGCATTTGACTTTGCAACCGAGACGAAGTATGCTATAGTTAAAGGCGGCGTGGGTGACTAGCTCAATGGTAGAGCAGTAGACTCTTAATCTATTGGTTGCGGGTTCGAGTCCCTCGTCACCCATCGCTTTCATTGGTCATATATTGTTATGGAAGAACCCTACTCAACAACTTCCGTCGCAAATTATCTAACGCTGTAGACGCGCTGAGGTGACGAATTAAAGACCGACCTCGCACTGCACCAAATCGATATTCAAAACTTTCCACTTCGCCATTTGCTGCTGCTAAACCGATGTAAACTAAACCTACGGGCTTTGTATCAGTTCCCCCACCTGGTCCTGCGACACCAGTGATACTTAGTCCCCAAGTGGTCGCGAGACGCGATCGCACTCCAATTGCCATTTGTTCTGCTACAGTAGCGCTTACTGCCCCAAATTTAGCTAAGTCTTCCGGGTTCACCCCCAGCAGTCCAACTTTCACCGAGTTGTCGTAAGAAATTACCCCACCCCAAAAGTATTCAGAACTACCAGAAATGTCCGTCAACATCTGCCCCAGTCCGCCACCTGTGCAGGATTCTGCTACTGAAAGCGTTTCCCCATGCGATCGCAATAACTCACCCACCACAGACGCAAGGGTGTCGGAATCAGCACCATAATAATCTAACCCACCAATGTCTTTAAGTTGTTTCTCAACAGGTGAAATCAATTCCTGGGCTGCGGATTGTGAAGCAGCTTTTGCAGAAACTCGCAAGCGTACTTCCCCCTTTCCTGCATAAGGCGCTACCGTTGGGTTAGGCAAATTCAAATAGGATGACACCTTCTCTGCTAAAGCAGATTCAGCAATGCCCCAAAATTTTAACATCCGACTGTAAATAATTTCCTTGCCCCAACCTTGGCTTTTGAGATAAGGTACTGAGGTTTCTTCCCACATTCGATGCATTTCACTAGGCACACCAGGGAAAGTGAAAATTGTTAATTCGGGACGGGGATGCCAAATTATACCCGGTGCTGTACCAGTGGGGTTGGGCAAAATTTCTGCACCTTGAGGAATTAAAGCTTGCTTGCGGTTGCTGGGAGTCATTATGCGATCGCGCAAAGCATATTTACGAGTAATATCTTCGATGATGTCAGCGCGTTCTACTAAGGGTACACCAAAAAAATCAGCGATCGCTTCACACGTCAAATCATCAGGTGTCGGACCAAGACCACCAGTAAAAATAAGAATTTGCGCTCTGGAAATAGCAATTTCTATAACTTGTTTCAGCCGTTCTGGATTATCTCCCACCACCGTTTGATAATAGTGAGGAATTCCTAGCTGTGCTAATTCTTGTGCCAAAAATTTAGCATTGCTGTTAAGAATATCTCCTAACAGCAATTCGGTACCAACACAAATAATTTCTGCACTCATTACAATTGTTAGGTGATAATTGTTGGTTGATAGTTGATAGTTGTTGGTTAAATTTCTGACTAACATTGTAGAGACGCGATTAATCGCGTCTCTACCCCTAACCAATCCTTTAAGATTGTCGAGCGTGTTTCCAAACTCGCCAACTGATTAAGCATACCAAAGAGGTGGTAGCACAGGCGTAAGCAATGCCACTGGGAATTCCAGCAATAGCTAATGCCAAACTTCCCACCCATAAAGTTAAAGAGTAAATGAATAAAACCGTCAATCTGTGGGATAAACCAGCCTGTAGCAGTCGGTGATGCAGATGGCGTTTATCTGCACTAAAAGGCGATTTTCCGTGGCGTAGTCGTGCCAAAATGACGGCGGACATATCAACAATTGGCACTGCCAAAATCAGATAAGGCAATAATACGGCAGTGAAAGCAGGGATTTTCACCAAACCAATTACACCGACAGATGCCAGGGTGAATCCCATAAAATAAGCCCCGCCATCTCCCATAAATATTTGTGCTGGGTTGAAATTATAGCGGAGAAATCCTAGTGAAGCGCCGGCTAAAGCTGCTGCAATCAAAGCTGCTGCTGGTTGCCGCATAAATAATGCCACTACCAACATGACTACAGCGGCAATTCCCGACACACCGGCAGCTAATCCATCTAAACCGTCAATCCAGTTTATGGCATTTACCATTCCCACCAGCCAAATAACGGTGATAGGTAAACTCAGCCATTCCAGGTGAACTATTCCGACTGTGGGAATGCTAACAAAATCTATGCTTACACCTGCTTTCCAAGCACCAGCGGCAACGACAACTTGCATGATTAAGCGAGTCAGGGGAGATAAGTTTAACAAATCATCTGCTAAACCAATCAGAAAAAAGCCAACACCACCTAAAGTAACTCCCCAAATTTGCCATTCTTTTTCCGGAGGTAAAATTCCAAATCCACCCAACCACCAAACAATTAGTAGAGAAATTATAGTACCCGCGAAGATAGAAACTCCTCCCAGGCGCACCATCGGGCGTTGATGCACTTTTCGACCACCAGGTTGGTCTACACGTCCACTTTTTATGCCAATGTTTCTGACATCAGGCGTAGTCCAGAGAACGACTACGGCAGCCACAAGGAAGGCAATCAGATGATAAATCAGAGGAGGCATTTGTATCTTTAATAAGTAGTTTGACTAGAGAAAAATATCTAAAGGGATATATCTTCCTATATCTACTACATTTGGGTCATTAATCAGCATGAGAATAAAAAAGGATAAAGTATGAAGTTTAAGATTTTTTACTCTTCATCTTTCATACTTTACCCTTTGCTAATCCCCTATGCTAAAGCTGGTACGGGAATTTCTAAGTGAGGATACAGGGGGAAGCGATCGCACAATGCTGCAACTCGTCGCTGACAATCAGCAGCTACTGTCTCTGATTCTGGAGAAAGCAGGCGATCGGCAATAATATTCCCAATTTCAGTAAATTCACTTACTCCCATGCCCCGCGTTGTCATTGCTGGGGAACCCAACCTCAGACCGCTGGTCACAAATGGGGACTCTGGATCGAAGGGAACTGTATTTTTGTTGGTGGTAACATTCACAACACTCAACAGTTGTTCGGCTTGCTTGCCTGTCATGCCGACAGAGCGTAAGTCCACTAACATCAAGTGATTGTCAGTACCATTTGACACCAATTTAAAGTCCCGATTTATCAGTTGATTTGCTAAGGCGCGAGAATTCTCAATTACTTGAGCCGAATAAGCTTTAAATTCTGGCTTCATAGCTTCGGCAAAAGCCACTGCTTTACCAGCAATCACATGTTCTAAAGGTCCACCTTGAGAACCTGGGAAAACTGATTTATCCAGCTTTTTACCTAATTCTGGGTCACGGGTCAATATTATACCACTTCTGGGACCGCGTAGAGTTTTATGGGTAGTTGTGGTAACTACATCACAATAAGGGATGGGATTGGGGTGCAGACCGCTAGCAACCAAACCGGCAATGTGGGCAATATCTGCCAGTAAGTATGCACCGATTTCATCAGCGATGCTGCGGAATTTTTCAAAGTCAATTATACGAGGATAAGCCGAATAACCGCAAATTAAAAGCTTAGGACGCTCCCTAAGCGCCTGCTCTCGAATTTGCTCGTAATCAAGCTGTTCTGTTTCCTTGCTCACACCGTAGTGAGAAGCTTGAAACCACTTACCGGACACATTTACGGGTGAACCGTGGGTGAGATGTCCCCCATGAGACAAATCCATCCCCATGATTTTATCACCGGGTTGCAGCAGCGTTAAAAATACAGCAAAATTCGCTTGCGCGCCAGAATGGGGTTGAACATTGGCATGAGCAGCACCAAACAACTCTTTTGCACGGTCAATTGCTAGTTGTTCGATTTTGTCAACGAACTCACAACCGCCATAATAACGCTTACCAGGTAATCCCTCGGCATATTTATTAGTGAGGATTGAACCTTGAGCCGCAAGTACAGCAGCTGAGGTAAAGTTCTCACTAGCAATCAATTCCAAGTGATCACGTTGACGTTGTAGTTCTTGGTTAATCAATTGCGCGATCGCCGGATCGGCAAAGGCGAGAATTTCTGAGTTATTTCTAGTCACTTAAGTTATCCTTAGAGAAAATTTTCCGAACGGTTGATGGGTGAAATGCACCATTCAGGCAGTGTTTGTCTAGTCTCATTTTAACAATGACTTACTTATTATTAAATGCAACCTCAATCAATGCGTTAATTATCATAACGTTCTTTACTCATATCGACATGAAACTGCGCTACCCCTAAAATGTCGGTAAGAATAAGGATATATACGAGGGATTAGATGCTAGTAATTTTAATGGAAGATCAAATCCTTGACCCTCACAAGGTTTGTCAGTCTTGTTTACTTGCTGACAAAAGCGGTCAACCCCGTTGGCGTCAAGGTCAACTGTGTTGCGGACAAGCTATCCGCAATACTAGCGAACAGCAGCCAAACCAGTACGAGTGTATGATGGGCTTCCGCATCGCCCATATAGAATAAGCGAATCTGCACTTATAGACCGAGTAACTGCGTTATCCTAAGCTAATAGTGACTATTAAAATTTCACCACAGGAGAACACATAATGTCTTGGCGTGGGTCTACAACAGTTTCCGATCGCATTTTTGCTTGCTTACCTTATTTACTGCCTGTAATTGAGGTTTTTAGATTCGGAAGCTCTTTACTGGCACAGTTTCCACCTCTACAACTGGTATTTTTGCCCCTCATACCATTGTTGAAAATTTACTACGGTGTCAGTTATGCCGGACTGATTATTTTCTTTGCTTTATTTTTCTTTGTAATCAGAAACGAAAAAATCAGTCACTTTGTTCGTTTTAACACAATGCAGGCGATTCTTTTAGACATTGTGATCTTTTTGTTTAGCATTTTAACTGAGATTATTGGGCTAGTTCCGGCTGGTGGTTTTGCGATACAAACCCTATCCACTACCATTTTTCTCGGCATCATGGGAGGGGTTGTATATTCTATTGCTCAGTCAGTCCTGGGACGTTACGCAGAAATTCCTGCTATTTCTGATGCCGTTTACATGCAACTGCCACGTTAGAAGTTAACGTTTGGTTACAGTGTTTTCCAAGCGACCAATACCTTCAATTTCCACGCAGACGCGATCGCCTACATGCAGTTGACCAACCCCGAAAGGCGTACCTGTAAGCACCACATCCCCTGGCTGTAGTGTCATCACTTGACTAATATAAGATATGAGAAAATCTGGGGGAAAGACCATTTGATCGATACAAGCAGATTGTACAGGATTTGCATCTTCATTTAAAAAAGTTTGCAATCTCGCTCCCGGATTTAATTCTCGGACAATCCAAGGACCCAGAGGACAAAAAGTATCAAAACCTTTGGCTCGCGTCCATTGACCATCGCGTTTTTGTAAATCCCGCGCTGTCACATCATTAGCGATGGTGTAACCCCAAATTTTGGAGTGCGCCTCCTCTGGTGTACAGTCAATAGTGCGATCGCCTATCACCAGTGCCAACTCTCCTTCATAGTCTACCCGCTGCGACTGCCGAGGATATTTAATTTCTGTCTCTGAGGCAATGATAGATGTCGGTGGCTTAATAAATATTAATGGCTCAGTCGGTACATCCGTACCCATTTCCGCTGCATGATCTGCATAATTCTTGCCCACAGCGACAATTTTGGAGGGAGAACAGGGAGCTAAAATTTGGTAACTGTCTGGTTCCAAGTTTAAATCAGTGGGTTGTCCTTGCAGCCAAGGTGGAGCATCCAACACCTGAACATCTAGGGATATTTGTAATAACCCATAGTAAATAATACCTTCTTGATTTTGAACTCGCACATAGCGCTGCGCCATAACTTTTGATGAATATCCTTATTTGTAATTAAAAGCTGGGATTCTTAGATTTGAACTAGGCGAAAAGAGGAACGTTGTTGATTAAAATAGAAAGCTGCTAAGATTATAATTCCTTGTTGCGTGACTATGTTGATCGGTGTTGGTTAAAGTGCCAAAGCGAACTTTTTCCAAATCGACATGGGACATCAGCAGCCTTTTTGTCCATAAGGAGACACACATTCCATGAAAATAGTTTACGAAACAATGTACATCCTGCGTCCTGACTTGGGAGAAGAACAGGTAGAGCAAGCAGTCAATAAATACCAGAACTTCCTTCGGGAGAAAGGTGCAGACAATATCGAAATTCAAAATCGCGGTAAGCGTCGTCTGGCTTATGAAATCAATCGTAACCGAGACGGCATCTACATCCAAATGAATTACACTGGACCTGGAGCAGCGATCGCTCCGATGGAACGTGCGATGCGTTTAAGCGAAGAGGTAATTCGCTACCTAACCATCAAGCAGGACATCCCTGAGGAAAAACCAGAACCAGAAGTCGTCGCTTCATAATTAATCTGTCATAGGGCACTTGTACGCTCGCGTTCGGCAAGCTCTCTGTGACACTTTGTCGAAGTATGGGGTATTGGTAATAATTCTTTCCCCTTTCCCCTTTTCCCTTTCCCCCTCAACAAAATTGCCCATTGCCCAATTCCCCAATCTTTTTTGAAATTTAAATAAATTTTCCTTTTTTTATTTTTACGGATTTAGTAAGAATGCTACATTAACAAGTACTTGCCAAGGGTAGTACCACTGCCGTTATACCTAAGGTCGAAAAGATTCTTAACACTCAACCGTAAGTCACTGTGAGCCAAGCTGATACCTCTACCATCCAAACTCTTTCTACAGAAGCATCGCAACTGCGCCAAGAATTGCTTCTTCGCGATCAATTAGTGCAACAATTATCTCAAGAACTCTTCCGGCTAGTTAAGGGCAATACCAATTTTATGCCCCAACGGTCGGAGACTGAACCAGATTTGAGTCAGTTGCAAGCATTGCGAGAGCAGCTCCAAGCCGTTGAGCAGCAAGTGACATTCTATCAAGAGCAGATTACGACTCGTGATGCCGAGATTTATGAATTACGGCAGACAGTACAAGAATTAAGCGATCGCAGTCGGATGTTGGAACAAGTAGTACAAGAGTTGCCGCAAATTTACCGGCGTAAGTTTGAGGAACGTATGTCTCCAGTCAGAGAAAAAGTCGCAACGTTACAACGGGAAAATCGCCAATTGCAAGCAGAATTGCAAAGCGTCAGCTATCGGTTAGCACTCAAAACCCGCACAACTAGTCACAGCGGTATTGATTTGCCTAATTTTCCTCGTCCAGTATCCGATCAACCAAATATTTCTACCCCTCAGAATGCCTGAGCTTGAAACTTTATAGTACCAATTTTTTCATCTGACCGATGAAAAAATTGAACTTTGCATAATTACAAAAAATATGCTAAGATAGTTAACTCTATGGAAGTGGTTGCTGGTTATTGCCTAAAACTAAACAACCATAAATGGCTTTAAGGAAGGGATAGAGGGGGTTGTAGTTCCCCCGTTGAGGGTTACTCCTAAATAGGTTTTATAGACAATGTAATATTTGCCTACAAGATTTACAAAAATAAACAGTCATGTTTATTTAGAGTGTGATTGGTAGTGCAGAACTTGCGCGATCGCTTTACAATTATTCTGTCTACGAGATATAACTCAGCCTAATACCACCAAATTGGTATCCTTGGCAATGGTGAATATATCTTCGTAAGTATCAAAAATGTCAAAAACAGAGTCTAGTTGGGTAAGTTCCAAAATTAACCGCACAGAAGCCGAACAATTGCAAATAACCAAGCGACAACCGCTTTGTCGGGCTACTTTTAATCCTTTTACTAAGGGAACCAAGCCAGAACTATCCATGAAATCCACTTCAGCTAAATCAATAACCCAGAGTTGGTCACGCTGGGTTTTCACATTAGCCATTTGTTCGCTCAAAGCCTTGCCACCTTCCAAATCTATGCTTCCTTGAGGTTTGAACAAAATCACTTGACATTCTTGTGTAATCATGAATTTTAGAGGGTAGTTGGAAAACTTCAAAAAAACAGAAAAACAACATTAATACTGCTTTTCTTTCAGTTAAAAGTCACTGAGTTTACCTTATACCAAGATAAAATCAGTAATGCTTTTTAAAGAGATATTATCAGTATTCATGCCGTATAATTTGTGTTAACTTTCATTAATATAGGCATAAGCCTCAAAGAAATTCGGTAACATCCGTATCTTTTACAAAATTTTTATATTTTTCCTAGAGATTTATAAATCTTTTGTAAATTTTTGGGATTTTCTCGCCGTAAATCTGCGGATATGATATTGACTAATATAACTGAAGAATAATTATTGAATTTTGTCTATATCAGGACTTACTTACGCAATAACTCTCCCAAACTCTTACTTGTTGGCGTTCTTGGCGTCCTTCTCGATTCGGGGAGACGCTAACGCGTTCGCGTCAGCCTCTCGCAGAGAAGGCGGTTCGTTTTTTGGTATTTTTGCGTAAGTCCTATACATAACAAGTGGAATTTAATTGACACACCACTCAGAAAAGAGCAAAGATAGATAATAATAGTAAAAATTGGTTTCATATGGCGGTGCTGGATGTCTCTTGAGTTTATGTCGCTAGAAAACATTCAGGAAGTTGCCCACCACTATGGTTATTGGGCTGTTTTTTTGGGAATTTTGCTAGAAAATTTAGGAATTCCCCTTCCTGGTGAAACCGTCACTATAGTCGGTGGGTTTCTTGCTGGCAGTAATGAATTAAATTATTGGCTGGTTTTGGGTAATGCGATCGCCGGTGCTGTGATTGGTGGTATTTGCGGCTATTGGATTGGTAGATTTGGCGGTTGGTCTTTTTTGCTGCGAGTTGGTAGCATTTTTCGGATTTCTGAACAGCGGCTACTGAATATTAAAGATAAATTTAATGAAAATGCTGGTAAAACTGTATTCTTTGGGCGCTTTTTGGCATTACTGCGAGTTTTTGCTTCGCCACTAGCGGGTATAGTGGAAATGCCCTTTGGAAAATTCTTTGTATATAACTTAGCAGGAGCAACTACGTGGGCTAGTGCAATGGTGACATTAGCTTTCTTTGCGGGAAAAATTGTTCCCTTAGAACAATTGGTTACTTGGGCAAGTCAATTTGCGATCGCAGCCTTGCTAATTCTGGTTGCAGTCATAGTTATACCGCTGTGGTTGGAGGCTAGGCAAACTAAGGAATTAGGGAGTGGGGAGTAGAGAATTTTGTTAGTGGATGGTGGTTAAAAAGCACTTCTAACCACCATCCACTATCTACTAACCTCTTAAGCGTTGTGCCCAAATACGTGTTGGTAGTCCCCAAACGTAAATAAAGCCTTCAGCTGCTTTATGATCGAATTGATCCTCAGCTCCGTAGGTTGCCAAATCTGGTGTGTAAAGGGTATTTTCAGAACTACGTCCGACTATGGTGGCGTTACCCTTAAACAGTTTTAATCGCACAGTTCCAGAAACTTGCTCTTGAGTTTTTTGAATAAACGCATCCAATGCCGCTTTGAGTGGACTGTACCACAAACCGTTGTAAACCATTTGGGTATAAGTTTCTTCAATACCACGCTTGTAGTGGGTGATATCTGCGGTTAAAGTCAGACTTTCTAAATCTCGGTGTGCTTGAATTAATACTAACATTGCGGGTGATTCGTAAATTTCCCGCGATTTAATGCCTACCAAGCGGTTTTCTATCATATCAATCCGCCCGATACCGTGGTTGCCAACTGAAGAGTTGAGTTGTTCAATTAGCGCAACTGGGTTTTTAGCTTCACCGTTGAGGGTGGTAGGAATGCCTTGAGTGAAACCGATTTCAATGTATTCTGGTTCATTAGGAGTGTCGGCGATAGCTTTCGTCATCTGATAAATTTCTTCTGGTGGTTCAACTGCCGGATCTTCCAGAACACCAGCTTCTATGCTACGACCGAGTAAATTTTTGTCAATACTGTAGGGGGATTTCTTTTTCACCGGCGAGGAAATACCAAAACGTTCCCCATAAGCGATGGTTTCTTCACGACTCATTCCCCATTCCCGCGCTGGGGCAAGTATCTTCAGATTTGGGTTCAGTGCAGTACAGGATACATCAAAGCGTACCTGATCGTTACCTTTACCGGTGCAACCGTGAGCGATGGCATCTGCACCGTATTTTTCTGCGGCTTCTACTAATATCTTAGCAATCAACGGACGAGCAAGGGCAGTTCCTAAAGGATAGCGATTTTCATAAAGCGCGTTTGCTTGAATCGCTCCAAAAGCATAATCTTTAACGAAGATGTCTTTCACATCCGCTACCAAAGATTCACTTGCACCCGATTTTAAAGCTTTTTCTCGAACTGCCTCTAATTCATCTCCCTGACCTAAATCTGCTGCTAGCGTAATCACCTCTTCTACACCCCACTCATGCATGAGGTAGGGAATGCACACTGAGGTATCTACTCCTCCAGAATATGCCAGAACAACCTTTTTGGCGCGACCCATTCAAAACTCCTGATAGCACAATGAGTCAATATTATCTAACTAATTTGCTCTTCAAAATATACTTATTTCATCACATTGAGGATGTTTGTAAAAACAGGACGGGAGCAACGCCAGTTGCGTAAGTCCTGTGATAAATGATTTGAGTCTACTTTAGTAGACTTGAGCTATTAGCCTTAGAATTCATTCTGAGGGAGGATCGCAACGAAGCGAGAGTTGAATAACTGTCTTCCAAGAATTTGACGATTTAATCTAGCTCCAGTCATCGTGTAACGAGTGCTATTGATTATCCGCGTTTATGTGCGGTTTAAAATCCACGCATCGAATAAGGAACAGTCTCAGAGCCTCTGATGTCCTATCTTGGAGATGGATACATAGTGTTGTGGGTTTAATCGTGTTTTTTAGCGTTGTTATTCCAACTTACAATCGCCAGCCGATTTTAGAAAAGTGCCTTAAAGCCTTAGAAGCGCAGAAACTGAGTGATGTAGAGACGCCACATGTCGCGTCTTTAGAAGGTTACGAAATTGTCTTGGTGGATGACGGTTCTACTGATGGCACATTGTCATGGTTGGAAGCAAACCAAAGCGAGTTTCCTCATGTGCGAGTTTTTCAACAAAACCACGCTGGACCTGCTGCTGCTCGCAATTTAGGAGTAGAACAGGCAAAAGGTGATATAATTATCTTTATTGATAGTGATTTAGTAGTACTTGAGAATTTTTTGCAAGCTCATGAAACTGCATTAATAGAAGGACAAGAGAAATTAGGAAGCGATCGCTTCTTTACTTACGGTGCAGTTATTAATACTTGTAATTTTGACAACCCCACCGCCGAACCTTATAAAATCACCGATTTTTCCGCTGCATTTTTTGCTACAGGTAATGTTGCCATTCCCAAACATTGGTTAGAAAAGTCTGGACTATTTGACACTCGCTTTCAACTCTATGGCTGGGAAGACTTAGAATTAGGCGTCAGACTTAAAGAACTAGGTTTAAAGCTGATTAAATGTCCAGAAGCAGTCGGTTATCATTGGCATCCACCGTTTAACTTACAGCAAATTAAGAACTTAATTGATAAAGAAATTCAACGCGGACGCATGGGAGTTTTATTTTATCAAAAGCATCCAACCTGGGAAGTGCGAATGATGATTCAAATGACTTGGTTGCATCGCTTACTTTGGGGAATTCTCTCACTCAACGGCACACTTAACGAACGCACAATGGCGCCGTTTTTGCAATGGCTAATTAATTTAGGTAAACCTCAATTAGCTTTAGAAATAGCCCGAATTTTCCTCAATTGGTATAACGTCAAAGGAGTTTATGCAGCTTACGCTGAACTTCAGCACCAAAATGTTGGTGGGTAGTGATGCGATTCATCGCGTCTGTACAATAGTTTTTTCTTTAAAAATGGGCAATTTTTTATGATATACTAGTAGGGTTGTCTAATCTCGCACATCCGGGAATTCGGGTGTTTCCAATTAGGGAAATACGCCTGGATGGAGGATTAACCCGAATAGGAGCTAAAAAGATATGCCAGTTGTTTCATTGGCTCAGATGATGGAGTCTGGGGTTCACTTTGGGCATCAAACCCGACGTTGGAACCCGAAAATGTCTCCTTACATTTACACTTCGCGTAATGGAGTACATATCATCGACTTGGTGCAAACAGCACAGTTGATGGAAGATGCTTACAGCTACATGCGATCGCAATCCGAACAAGGCAAAAAATTCCTTTTTGTCGGCACCAAGCGCCAAGCAGCCGGAATCATTGCTCAAGAAGCGGCTCGTTGTGGTTCCCATTACATCAACCAGCGCTGGTTAGGCGGAATGCTGACAAACTGGACGACAATCAAAACACGAGTAGACCGGCTCAAGGATTTGGAACGTCGCGAAGAAAACGGAGCTTTGGATTTATTGCCAAAAAAAGAAGCCTCCATGCTGCGTCGGGAAATGGCAAAGCTCCAGAAATATTTGGGCGGCATTAAATCAATGCGGAAAGTGCCTGATATTGTGGTAATTGTTGATCAAAAGCGCGAGTATAACGCAGTTCAAGAATGCCAAAAACTCTCGATTCCGATTGTATCCATGTTGGATACAAACTGTGACCCAGATGTAGTAGATATTCCGATTCCAGCAAATGATGATGCGATCAGGTCGATCAAACTGATAGTCGGTAAATTGGCAGATGCCATTTATGAAGGTCGTCACGGTCAGTTGGATGGAGAATTTGAAGATGAAGATTACGATGGTGGCGAGTATGACGAAGACTACGACGAAACCGAGTATACTGACTCAGTAATTCCCGACGAAGAGGAAGAAGGATCGTAGTAAGAGACGTTCCACGGTCAAGTCTGTACCAGATGTAGAGACGTTCCGGCGGAACGTCTCTACCAGATGCGGGTTTTTCGTACCACACATTTACGGGGGGGTTTGCTCCCCGTAAATGTAGGGGTGGGGTTTACCCACCCACTTGAGACGGATTTTTCCCGCAAGAGCGTAGGGATTTTCTACCCCTGCGCCGAGTAAGATAGAAATACTAAACACCCGTGAGCGATTACAACTGTAAGTCTTGTAGGAATTGAGGCAACATGGCGGAAATATCTGCAAAAGTCGTCCAAGAATTACGCCAAAAAACCGGTGCAGGCATGATGGACTGCAAAAAGGCGTTGAAAGAAAACGATGGAGATATGGAAAAATCCATCGATTGGTTGCGACAAAAAGGCATCGCTACGGCGGGTAAAAAAAGCGATCGCATCGCAGCAGAAGGTCTAGTAGACACTTATATTCAACCAGGTGGTGGTGTTGGTGTACTATTGGAAGTCAACTGCCAAACAGATTTTGTCGCCCGTAATGAAGCTTTTAAAAGTCTTGTGAAGAACTTAGCGCAGCAAGCAGCAAGCGCTGAGAACGTTGAGTCTTTGCTGGCTCAACCTTACATTGAAGATAAAAGTGTGACAGTCGAAGAATTCATCAAGCAAGCGATCGCCAAACTAGGCGAAAATATGCAGGTGCGTCGCTTCGTCAAATTTACTATTGAAGGCACACAAGGAATTGTAGACAGCTACATTCACACTGGTGGTCGTGTAGGTGTATTGGTTGAACTGAACAGCAAAACTGATGCACCGTCCGGTCGAGAAGAGTTTCAAACCTTGGGACGTAACATCGCCATGCAAGTTGCTGCTTGTCCCAACGTTGAGTATGTCAACGTTAGCGAAGTCCCCCCAGAAGTTGCCCAAAAAGAAAAAGACATCGAAATGGGACGCGATGACTTGGGTAACAAGCCAGAAAACATCAAAGAAAAGATTGTTCAGGGACGAATTGAAAAACGCCTGAAAGAAATGGCTTTGATGGATCAGCCTTACATTCGCGACCAAAGTATTTCTGTCGAAGACTTGGTGAAGCAAGTAAAGGCTCAAGTCGGCGAAGACATCGAAGTGCGTCGCTTTGTTCGGTATGTGCTAGGTGAAGGCATTGAAAAGCAAGAAAGCAACTTTGCTGAAGAAGTCGCCGCACAAATGGGCACCAAGTAAATTGATTAGTGTAAAGACGTTCCACCGGAACGTCTGTACCAGGAGTAAAGACGTTCCGGTGGAACGTCTCTACCAAGAGTTAGGAGTTAGTAAGAAGTAAGCTTCAAAACTCATAACTTATAATTCTCAAATACAGGTCTAGCGAACTATGCTGACCTGTATTTTGTTAATAATTGGTTATAGAAGCGCGAAAAGTATAATGTATTGATCAATTGAAAATATTAAATCATAAGATAAAGTTATTTTAAAAGAGATGCGTACATTTGTACCATAAAAAGGTTTAGATGGGTAATAATGAAAAGCTATGGCGAGAGCGATCGAGCGAATTGAACGGGATATTATAGCGATGGAAGAGGCGATTGAAGCGATCGCCTCACAACTTTTTTCTGCTTATACAAATTATCTAACAATCTTGGGGCAATCCGTACAACAGCAATTGATTCAGGCAAGTTATTACCTGTGTACCCAAGGACATCCCGGCAACTTTTTAAAATTATCATTGAATCAACGGCAACAATTACAACAAGCCATTCGCAAGTTAGGTCAACAAGCAGCTCAACAATTACTCAGTTATATGGAGAGTGAGGCAGATGAGGCAGATGAGGCAGATGAGGCAGATGAGACAGATGAGACAGATGAGGCAGATGAGACAGATGAGGCAGATGAGACAGATGAGGCAGATGAGACAGATGAGGCAGATGAGGAGGATGAAGAAGTTTCCTCGTTGTCCCCGACTCCATCTACTTTCCCAACCCCATCTACTTTGCCAACTCTATCTACTTTCCCAACTTCCCCCACCTCGCTTACTCCCCCAGAAACGTTCCGTCGGAACGTTTCTACCCCAATTCCCCCAATTCCCCCAAATATATTCCGTCGGAAAGTCTCTACCCTAATTCCCCCAGCTTTCCCTGAAGACTTATGCAACCCAGTAGAAGTAGCAAAATGGCAACACCAATTAGAAGGAGTGACGCAAGAAAGGCTGAAAAAACTTTCCCGTGACGGAAATCTTTTATTACAAAAAGCGAAAATATTACCTAATAAATTGCCAGAACAGATTTTAGAAGCGGCAGCAGCTGTATCAGAAGCATCTGGGGATGTAATTCCAGCACCACCCAACCTATTAAACTTAGTAGTTGAAATTGAAAATGAACAAGAGCCGGAAGAATCAAGTTTTACACAGATTATGGCTCTTAACATGCGACTTGTGGAAATTGAATTTGCTGACCTCACACTCTCGTCTGCACGCAAGCAAATTCGCAATATCTTACTTCAGCTAAATAAGCTAGGGCGCGAGTATCAAAAACAGCATCAAGAACTAACAGTAGCCCAAGCTGAAGCCGCATGGCGTGCTAGTTGGTTTGAAGATTAGTCAAGAGTTATGTACAGACGTTCCGGCGGAACGTCTGTACGAAGAGTCATAAATGCATCACTATTGACTCTTGACTCTTGACTATTGACTCTTAACTTTTGACTCCTGTAACCAATGAATAATGACACACCAGATTGGACACGATTGCAAAAAGCCTTGGCAATAGAAGCAGAACAAGGCTTTACAGACTTGATGGGCAGACAATACCGTTTCAGTGAGTTTCTCACCCTAACTTTTGGGAAATTCCCCGCTGTGCTACCAAGTACTGAACGCCGGCGTTGGCAAGAATTAGCGGCACAATTTGCAAGCTATCCAAATCTGGTGTCAGAAGACAGACAACATTTAGTAGCAGAAACTCGTAGGTATCTTTATCAACTGCAAAAGGGGGAGAGTGGGAGAGAGGGGGAGAGGGGGAGTGGGGGAGTGGGGGGACAAAAAGAAATTTCTCCCTCATCTCCCTTGTCTTCCCCATCTCCCTTGTCCTCCCCCTCTCCCCCTTCCCCACTCCCTAATACATCTCCTGTCGTTGCTGAGGTGAGTCGGTTACTTGCGCCGAAAATTGACCAAAAATTGGATGAATTACCAGAAATAGGAGTCAGAAAAGCGATCGCTTTAGGGCAAGGTCTGAATTTATATACTGTGCGCGACCTATTATATTACTTTCCCCGCGACCATATTGATTATGCGCGTCAGGTGAGTATCCGGGAGTTGCAGGGGGGGGAAACGGTGACGATAGTGGCAAAGGTAAAAAGTTGCAACTGCTATGTTAGCCCCCGCAACAAAAAGTTAATGATCTTAAACATACAGTTGCAAGATAATACTGGCAAAATCAAAGTCAGCCGCTTTTTTGCGGGTACGCGCTTTACTAGTCACGGTTGGCAGGAAACTTTAAAGCGTCGTTATGCAGAAGGTAGTATTCTTGCAGCGTGTGGGTTGGTGAAAAGCGGTAAAGACGGCTTGACGCTGGATAATCCAGAATTAGAAGTTTTGGCACAACCGGGAGATCCGATTGAGTCTTTAAATATTGGTCGGATAGTGCCGATTTACTCCTTAACAGAGGGTATAGCGGCGAATGTGGTTAGAAGCGCAGTAATTGCTGCTTTGCCATCTGCGGCACATATGAAAGACCCTTTGCCGAGTGGGTTGCGACAGAAGTATAATTTGATGGAATTGAAAGATGCGATCGCTAACATTCATTTCCCCAAAGACAGCGATACTCTCAAAGTTGCCCGTCGTCGTCTCGTCTTCGATGAATTTTTCTATCTGCAACTAAGTTTACTACAACGTCAGCATCAAGCACGAGCGATTCAAAAAAGTGCTATTCTCGCTCCCAAAGGTAAGTTAATCGAACAATTCCACAAAATATTGCCTTTTAAACTCACCGGCGCTCAAACTAGAGTTGTTAACGACATTCTCAACGACTTACAAAAACCTGCACCGATGAATCGTCTTGTGCAGGGTGATGTCGGTTCCGGTAAAACTGTTGTGGCAGTAATTGCCATTATCGCCGCAATTCAATCAGGTTATCAAGCTGCGTTGATGGCTCCCACCGAAGTTTTATCAGAACAGCATTATCGGAAGTTAGTTAGCTGGTTTAATTTGCTGCATTTGCCTGTAGAATTACTGACAGGTTCTACAAAAGTAGCAAAAAGGCGACAGATTCACGCCCAACTAGCAACAGGCGAATTACCTTTGTTAGTGGGAACACATGCTTTGATTCAAGACCCAGTAATTTTCCATAGACTCGGTTTGGTGGTAATAGATGAACAGCACCGCTTTGGAGTGCAACAGCGGGCGCGTTTGCAACAAAAAGGCGAACAACCTCATGTATTAACGATGACAGCAACGCCCATACCAAGAACCTTAGCGCTGACGATACACGGAGATTTGGACGTGAGTCAGATTGATGAATTGCCACCGGGAAGGCAGAAGATACAGACAACAATGCTGACGAGTAAGGAACGTACCCAAGCTTACGATTTAATGCGCCGAGAAATCGCTCAGGGACGGCAAGTTTATGTAGTTTTGCCGCTGGTGGAAGAATCAGAAAAATTGGATTTGCGATCGGCTGTGGAGGAACATCAAAATTTACAAGAAAGCATTTTTCCAGAGTTTTCGGTGGGATTGTTACATGGTAGAATGAGTTCGGCTGATAAAGACGAGGCAATTAGTAAATTTCGCGATCGCCAAACTCAAATTCTCGTTTCTACCACCGTCATTGAAGTCGGTGTAGATATCCCAAATGCTACAGTCATGCTCATTGAAAATGCGGAACGCTTCGGTTTATCTCAGCTGCATCAATTGCGGGGACGTGTCGGTCGGGGTGTAGCGCAATCGTACTGTTTGCTGATGAGCAATTCCCGAAGCCCTGATGCAGAAGCGCGGCTGAAGGTTTTGGAGCAGTCCCAGGATGGCTTTTTCATCTCAGAAATGGATATGCGTTTTCGCGGTCCCGGCGAAGTGTTGGGAACTCGTCAATCGGGTGTGCCAGATTTTACTTTGGCAAGTTTAGTTGATGATGAAGAAGTTTTATTGTTAGCGCGGCAAGCAGCGGAAAAGGTGATAGAAATAGATCCAACTTTAGAGCGTTGGTATTTGATGAAAGAAGAATTGAAGTATCGTTACGATCGCTTGATGGGTGGGACAATTTTGACGTAGTACTAATTCTCTGTGAGGTTGCGCTTAATATCGCAATACAAACCAAGGCTGCCTAGCCAGGCTACAAAATGCATCTTCATGTAAAAATGGTATAACAGTCCCGAAAACCAATCCAGATGTGGTGGCAAGGACTGTGGCAGATAGTAAAGCTAGATTTTTCATGGAGGTCATTGGTGTAATTGTGGATGTTGTAGGTTGAGTTAGGCTACAGCGCAACCCAAAACCAAGAGTAGTTTAACACCAATTAGTCAGTAAAATTAGCGAATTAATTACATTATTAGTTACCGGATACTTCAGGAAATCAGTAACGTCAGCTAGGTGGCAAGTCGCTTGTTGTAGGGCATTCGGGCAATGGCAGCCGTCCGAGAAGCTGCGCCAATACGTGCTAAAAATTTCAGCATTGGTAGTATTGCCGCAGTGTTCTCAAAGCTGATATTATACTAGAAAATTTACTTATACTACAATGATTAATAATTGAATAGACTATTATAAATACCCAGTATCATTGCTGAATTTTCTTTTTGGAAAAAATTGATGCCAATATTTTTGACAAAGCCAATATTTAGCCTTGTTTCTACGGGTATTATACTTTTACCTATTGTGGCTAGCAGCGCTTATGGAGTCGCTAATACGTATACTGATTCCAAAAGTTCGAGTAACATAGACAACCCAGCTTTTAGCACTGGAGAACTACAATCACAAGCCGGAGCGAACAATTGTTTTTACTATGACAATTTGGATTTGACTGCTAATGAGTTCATTAGCAAGTGTTGCAAAGGGTCTATTAGACAAAGGTTTCCTGGTCAATTTTTGACCACAACTTTGGAATTCATCGACACAGCACGAGCCATAGATAGAGATGCGAAGACAGCTTACAAACTATTAAATGACGGTAGATTTAGAAAGTAACTAAGGAGGTTATTATATGTCAAATGGTAGCCGTGCTTATATTGCAGTTTTTGTTTCTAAAAGTTCAGTAGGAAATCTTGACGCCAACCTTTATTATCAGGAATGCTTTACTTTAATTAAAGCATCTTCCCCAGAGGAAGCTAGACAAAAAGCTGTTAACCACGCAAACAATACCGTAAATACATCCTATCCAAACGAACACGGAGAAACAGTAACCTGGGTTGTAAAACAAATTACTGATGTGACAAACACACTAGAAAACGAATTCGAGTTACATACTGATGCTGTAGATTTGTACGTAAGAGGTTTTGAAGATTACAAAACTTATCAAAGTTTGTTTGGTTTCTCTGAAACTTAATAGACCTATTCGCTTAATCCCAACCTTAACTTACAGCAAAATCCGTATACTTCCTTCTCGCGGGTGCTTGAAATGCCAACACAATATCTTCCTTCGGAACCCCCAACTCTAACAAATCCCCAGCAATTCCCCGTTCCGTTCCATCATGCTGAATCCAAATTTTTCCATTTTTAATATTGAGATGCAGAATCATCCCGTGGATGCGCTTGTTTCCATTCCACCCAAATGTCATTAATTGATAGTGCTTGTGTTCCCTATCAAAAACTAACTGTACTTCCACGTCTCCATAATGTGGCTTAAATTGACTATACTCTTTCAATAAATCTTCAATATAATTTTGATACTGCTCTAACTTATCCATTGAACTATTCCCCCCTGCTCGGTATCGTAGACAATGAGTTTAAATTGATAGTTAGCAATAGCCAGTTGAGTAAATTCTAACTTAAAAAACGTTTCATAAATATCAAGAGGAACCGCGAGATATAGAACCCTATCCGGTTCTTCCTGTTGCAAAATTAAGCGATAATTCATCACCTGACCAACTGCTTGATGAAAATCGGAAATTACTGAGTAGCTGAGAAAACTTTTTATTTCAACAGCTATTTTTTGATTGTCTTTTTGGGCAGCAATCAATTTCTCTGCACCCAAATCAACAAATAAATCTACACCTCCAAATTGCAGAAACAGAGGGTCATTTGTGATAATCCACCCTTCCTTAATTAAGCCATTTTTGACCGCATCATGAAACTTGTCCTTAGCCATTTCTATATTTTGGCAAAAATAAAATGTACAAACTCATGTATTCCCAATACGCTTGGTGTTAAGGCAAGAGACGCAAGGGAATCGCCGTCTCTACAATTGTAAAGACGGCGATTCCCTTGCGTCTTTGTGATCTAGAATTTTCATTCAACTTACCTTATCAGAACCGTATTGCATGTATTCTCACTTTTTTTATAATTGCTGAACTTCCTTTTTGGAAAGATATGAAATTAGGTTTTTGCAAAACAACCCCTCAAATGCCGTAAGAGCGGGGATAGGGCTTTAGGAGTGTCTTAGCTTGATAGACATAAACGACGTTGATAACCACCCCACCTCGTCGAATCGGTATTGTTGCGATCGCATTAAAACTGCTAAAGTAACTTTCATAGCTAGCCATTAAGTCTTTTCTGAGATTAAAGGGGGCAGTAGTGATGTACAAGGCATCTTTTCCCAACCATTGCCCAGGTTTTGACCAAAAAGCAAAGCCACGCAGATCCTTGCCAATATCAAAGCAAGTAATTGGTGTGTCAGCTAGAGGTTTAAGGGACATCGCAATCGGTCCACCTAAATAATAGCGATTGGTAAATATAAAGCTAGAGTTGTGTAGCGCTGCACTGAGGACAGGAGATTCAGCAAAACCACGTCGCAGTTGCCGAATATCAATTAGCTCTGTAGAGGGGTCATCTTTGGGAGCCAAGAATCCTCCCATTAAAGCGTATTGACTAGGCTTTTGCATGATTCCTGTTGTTATTTGCAGCAGGACAATAAGTAACATGCAGCTAACCGCAATTCCCGAACCTAACAGCCATCGTCGCACAGAACGTCTGGATTTCTCCTGCCAGATAACTGCCTGTTGTCCTAATAGTAAAGTTGTCCCCCAAAATCCTGGCATCGTCCAAGCCGGCAAAATTTGCCGATATCCTCCGATGAGAGTAAACCCGAAAATTATCGGTAGGGACACCCATAAAATCAATAGCACCGAAGGGTCTAAATTTTTTCTGGAAGTTAGTGATTTCTGATAAAAAAATTGATTTATTTGAGCTGCTACTTGTCGCAAACTCACCCACCAAAGCGGAAATCCGATGGTGGGAAATAAATAAGCTATGCCAAGTAACAAGACAGATATTACACTCAGCAGATTGTAGCCGCTTTTCGGCACTGCACGCTCTGACTGAAAACGAAAAGATACCCAATCATGCTGGATATTCCAAAACACAATTGGGGAAATGGTGATGATAAATAAGCATAATCCTAACCATGCCCAAGGCGATCGCACTACACAGCGATGACGTGGACTGGTTAAACAAAAACCAATTAGCCCCACTCCCAAAACAAAACCGTGATATTTGCTATCGCAAGCTAATCCTACCAAAATACCAAGAATTGCTAAACGGTAACTAGGGACGTATAAATTAGATGAGGAGGATTCTTGATTCCCAGACTGCCGAAAAAACTCATTAACCGCACAATATAAACTGGCTGACCAAAAAAACATCAGTGGACTGTCAGGTAAACTGAGGATGCCAAAGGTAACTTGAAAAATTGGACAGATGGTAGCGATGGCTAAAGTCAAATTGGCAGCTTTTGCAGAGAATAGTCTCTTGCTAGTCAGATATAATAGCAGCAAACTGCCTGTGTAGCAAATTATAGCTCCCAAGCGAATTGTGAATTGGGATACAACCCCACCAGTCAACCAGGGACCAAAACCAGTTGTCAGCGCAACCAGAAATGGATGATCGAAATAGCTCCAGTCCAGATGCACACTGTAAAGATAGTAGTAAGCTTCATCAAAGGTAGGGTAAACCGAAAAAGCAAGGAAGGATCGAAACAGCAGTCCCCCAACCAGTAAAAAAAGCACTAACTGATTAGTTTTTTCAGCCAGCCATTTCTGAGCTATTTGCATTTACTTAGTCAGTGCTTAATATAGGCACTGAAGTGCTTACTACGAATCCATATGTAGTTAGACAGACTAGGAAAACGGAGAGGGAGGGATTCGAACCCTCGGTACGGAGTTGCCTGCCGTACAACAGATTAGCAATCTGCCGCTTTCGACCACTCAGCCACCTCTCCAGGCTCACGATTATTGATCTTATCAGATTTTCAAGGGTGAGTCAAGGGGGGATTTGTTATTTCTTGGATAGTTGATGGTGGATAGTGGTTAGTTGGTGATTGTTGGGGGTCAAAAAATACGACTAACTACTATCCACCCTCCAACTACGGACTAAAGTTAGAGGACTTGCGATCGCAGCCAAGCTACTGGCAAACTGCTTAACTTTTTCCACTGAGCCACGTAGGCGCGTTGACTGAACACATCATAATCGTTACGTTCAATAACGCTCAAAATGCGACTGTAATGCATCAAAGATGCCCACACGGGCAAACGGGCATCGGGTGATAAGTAACATATTCCCTTTTCTGCTTTAATATAATATTGGCGTGCCCTGGCAATTTGAAAACGCATCAGCGATCGCCAGCGCTCATCTACAACACCTTTAAACAAATCTTGCTCAGTGTAGTCAAATCGCGCCAAGTCTTCTTGGGGAATGTAGATTCGTCCTCGCCTTGCGTCTTCACCAACATCCCGGAGGATGTTGGTGAGTTGGTGGGCAATTCCTAAAGTGATCGCTTCTTCGGTGGGAATGTATGTCGGTTTTTGGCGATTCCACGGCGCTGTGTTGGCGTTTGTATCAACTCCCATCACTGCCGTTGACATCAAACCGACGGTGCCTGCTACGCGGTAACAGTAAAGGTATAACTCTTTAAATGTTTCGTAGCGGCTACGGTATAAGTCCATGCCCTGACCGGCAATCATATCCCGAAAGGGTTGAATGTCCATTGAAAAGCGTTGGATGGTATCTACCAGAGCCACATCGAAATTTTCCAGAGCGCAGCCGCTAAAAATAGATTCTAGCTGCTGTTCCCATAATTCTAGGGTTTCCGGCGTAGTCATAGCAGCACCTGGACCATCCACCAGTTCGTCTGTTCGGCGGCACCAAGCGTAAATTGCCCAAATAGCGGGACGCTTTTGCTTGCTCACTAACAAAGTGCCAAGGTAAAAAGTCGTGGAGTACTTTGCTATGAGTTGGCGACAAAGTTTGTAGGACTCATCCACAGAGACCAGCGTTTTCATGCGCGCTTTGGAATCAGGCAGTTGCAGCATTCGTTGCAGGCGGTCGGGTTGGCGTTTGCAGGCTTGAGGAATTTACCTCCGGGTGTACTTCCGAAATCGCCTGCGCTGTAAGCTTACCAGAAAGCACGGCACCTTCCATACTTCCTAAGTAACGTTGCATGGTGTAACTGCCTGCGAGATAGAAGTTACTTATCGGGGTAATTTGGGTGGGGCGGTATTGTTGGCGACCAGGTATCGCCGTATAAACCGATCGCGGTGTCTTGACGACATGATATTTCAGCAGTTTTGCTGGATTATCTACCCCCAAGTCGTCAGGAAAGAGTTTTTCCAGTTCGGCAAGGGAAGCGTTGACAATTTCCTCATCGGATTTGTCGATCCAATCTTTCGCGGGTGCTAAAACTAATTCCAGCATTGATCGATCGCTATTGGCGTATTCGCGGCAGGTGTTGCTCATATCAGCATAAACGCTCAAAAGAGGCGATCGCGAAAATAACAAGTGGTCTATGTCTGTCAGTTTCCGATCAAACCACAGATGCAAGTTAATTACCGGCACACCTGACAATCCTTCAAGCTTTTGGAAAAACTCTATTTCCTGCCAAGGTTTGGGTAACATCACTTTCATTACATCCACTGACATTGCCGAAACATACAAGTCAGCAGTAATAATTTCATCTGCTGCCCCATTCAAGCCCCGAATTAAGAACGCTTTCACGCTCCCGTCTTCGTTGAGCATTATCTCTTTCAGGGGCGCATTTAACCGCACTTCGCCACCACCAGAGGTAATATGATCTACTATCGGTTGACACAATCGCTCGGTAGGAGAACCATCCAAGAAAGCAATTTTAGAACCGTATCGTTCTTGGAGAAAGCGATTCAGTGCTGTTAAGAGAATTGTGGCGGAAACTTCATCTGGATTGATAAAGGTCAACGCTTTGGATGCAGCGATAAAAATATCACTATTCACCCGTTCGTCTACACCTTGCCTTCTCAGCCACTCTATGAGAGTGTACTTATCCATATCTTCAACATACTTCTGACCGCGAACCACGGCTGGGAGTAGCCCAATGGCGAACTTAATCTTCTGCTCCCAAGTCAGCATGTCATTATTGCGAAGAATCGCCATGATCACGTTGAAAGGTGCCGGAATATCCGGAACATCAAAACGTGAGAGGGTTCCTGGCTTTTCTGGCTGATTGAAAATTAGCGTGTGCTGTTTCCATTGCAGCCGGTCTTCAATTCCTAACTCTTTGAATAACTGAAGCATATTCGGGTATGCTCCAAAGAAAGCGTGCAATCCGGTTTCGTACCAGTCGCCGTCTGAGTCTTTCCACGCTGCCACCAAACCACCTAATACGTTTTGGCTTTCCAAAACAATTGGTGTGTGTCCTGCGTCAGTGAGATATTTCCCGCAGGAAAGCCCTGCTAAACCCGCACCAGCGATCGCTACTCGCATTTAACCTTACTACTTTTCAATATTTCTTAATTGTTTTCTCGTTTTCATTATACGTTGCAATCCGTTACATTTATCATCCCTGATCGCGATCGTCTATACTTTGGTCAAAAATTTTCAACGGAAGAACCCCTCAACCGTAGCTTTCAAGGACGAGCAATTTCTTGCCTCAAATCTTCAGAGCGATTACCCGTGCATCCAGCTCGGTATGGGTGAAGATGATGAAAATCATTACTCTGCTTGGATTTGCGGATTTTAAATTTTTTATTTAGTTCTTTATGAAAACTTATTTGTCTGACTTATAAATTATTCAAATTATTCATATCTGAAGTTTTTAGGCATTTTGCTACATCACAATAACATGAAAACCTTGCCCATTCTGCCTTCTACCTTCTTTTAGCTACCAATTATTAAATAATATACTCTGAAAGTATATTTGCTATATCTCAGATGAAAAATGTGCTAATAATCTTTTCTGAGCAAATGTAGCAATTAAAACTATTTCTTGGGAAAAAATACTGCAAGTTCATTCATCATCATTACCTCTGAGTAGGTGATTTATTCAGCAAGGATGAGCATTTGCGAGTTTGATAACTTTACGACATCGATAAACAAGACTAGTTGCTGCATCGTATATTTAGCATAAGTAAATATTAATTAAAATGTATTATATATATCGCCAATTATTAAAAAAGCAGTATTTTTACTGTTGCAAATTATGTGTGATATCTTGTTTTTTTGATTTTAGTGAAAGCTATTCATAACAAATTTAAATCAAAAAATAGTAAATCATCGACAGAATCTCGAAGCCTTATTTACTTATTTGCCAACAACAGGATAATATAACTTCTGCTGGGGATCGCTTCTTAGCGTGCCTCTAACTAAGGAGAGATTTATTTGAATTGGCAAAGGATATATAGTTTGGCTTTTTAGGAGAAAAATTATTTTTGCCAAGACTAGGCTTGCACTTCTTATGTATGCGGGTACCTAAAATTTGACTTGACCATGCTATTTTTTGGATTTTTTTGCATTGTATCTTGGATTGGTTCATTTTTCCCGTTGAGCGAAAACTTGCCACCAAGTTTTATGCCAAAGGTTTTTCCCACAAAGGTTTCATCCAATTTGGATAAACTATTAAGTAAGAATGGGGAATTTCTGGAGACACCTAACCAGGGATTAAATGTTTGGAGTACCACGATATTACCTACAAGGTTTTTGAAGATAGATTGGGGTTCTAAAGAATCACCACCAGGGAAAACTAAGTTATCAAATGTTTCCGTCAGCAGAATCAAGCAAAGTAAGAATAAGTTTTGTAGTTCTTTGCCAGATATTGCATCTGAAAAGATTGCAGTCAAAACAGTAAGTATTTTACCGATTCCTCAGTTGATAGAATCAAGCCTGAATAACCGAGATTTATTGCCAAATAAAATTTTGCGATCGCTGCAAAATTTCTTCAACTTCTCCACGATGGAACAAGGCTTTGCAACAACACCAGTAGTAGTTGTTCGTCGCGACCAAGACAACTATGAAGTGTGGGTAAATAAACGTAAAATTGCGACTTTACCCGACGAAATCGAAGCCAAATCAATGCAACAACGTTTAACGCAAGTCGTCAATTTACCTAGATTAGATGCTAATCAACTACGACCTGCATTAGTTGACGGTATACCCGCGTTAATGGCAGGAAATCGCTTTTTGTTTGGAATTCAAAAAGAAGTTTCTCACCAAATTAAGCGCAGTGGTGAATTACTAGCGATTGAGTGGATTAACAATCTTCGTTCAGCTTTGCAAGCACCTGCTTTTTCACTGGTGGAAGGACAGCAAGAAATGTATGGTTTAACTCCTTCCAAGAAAAAAATGTTTGGTTTAGCTTCTTGGTATGGTGGTTATTTTCATGGTCGAACAACTGCGAATGGGGAGAAGTACGATCAAGATGAATTAACAGTTGCTCATAAGTCACTGCCTTTTAACACCTTTTTACAGGTGACTAATTTAAAGAATGGCAACTCTGTGATTGTGCGCGTAAACGATCGCGGTCCTTATATTCCACCCAGAAGCCTCGATTTGTCAAGGGAAGCAGCAAGGTGTATCAACAGCGAAACCACTGGGGTAGTGCCTTATAAAGCCGTGATTTTGGAAAGTAGCGAACCGAAAATGACTTTGAAAAATTCATCTGTTTCTACCGCAAATCTCAAAACAAGTAGAAAAATCACAATAGTTTCAGATTAATTGAACGGCTATTGTGCGTAAATGGTAATATGGCAGCCTATCGCTAAACATCGAATACACCTAGAGACGTAGCAGTGCTACGTCTCTACAAGTTTTTGGGTTTTATAATATATGTACTTCATTTACCTGAAACCTGCTGTAGGTAAAAAGCTTACTCCATATCACTTTTGACTTCACGGCGGTACTAGTCCCCATTTCTGCCATACGTAAATCATTATGCCAATATCACAACTTGAGCGCTTTGGACATCACCTGATTCTGGGTATTTCTGGGACTACATTAAGCGATGATGATAAACGCGCTCTCAATGAATTGAAACCGATTGGGGTGATATTTTTTGCGAAGAATTTTCGTCAAGGTACTCATTATCAAGTTTGGTTGGAAGCTTTCAAGGAACTGATTGACCAAGTACGAGAATACGCTGAACGTGACTTGATGTTTCTCACTCTTGACCATGAGGGAGGTTCTGTAATTCGCACACCAATGCCAATCACTCGATTTCCTCATCCTTTCTTGTTGGGAACATTGGCTATTGAAGTAGCCAAGTCAACAGCATTAGAATTAAAGTCATTGGGAATCAATGTATCTTGGTCTCCTGTAGCGGATATTTTTTCTAATCCTGATAATCCCATCATTGGATCTCGTGCTTTTGGTACTACTGCACAAACTGCTGCACAAAATGCCTGCAATTACTATTTGGGGTTGAAGGAGTCAGGAATTTTGGGATGTGCAAAGCATTTCCCTGGACATGGAGACACTAGTCAAGATTCGCATATTGAGCTACCAAGTCTAAATCTGACAGTAGAAGATTTGCGATCGCGTGAACTAATTCCTTTTCAAGCGCTGATCGAACAACAGATACAGATGATTATGACCGCACACATTCTATTCCCTCAGATAGATGCAGATGTGCCGGCAACCCTGTCAAAATCAATTTTAAATGACATCCTTCGCAAAGAACTTAAATTTGAGGGAGTGATTGTATCTGATGACTTAGATATGAAAGCTGTCTCAGATATGTTTATGAAAACTGCGACTGTGGCAAAAGCGTTTAATGCAGGTTGCGATTTATTTATAGTGTCCCGCAATATCAATTCATCATCTTTAGAAAGGACTTATGCGATCGCTCAAGATTTCTCTCATTCACTTGATAACGGTAGTCTTGATGAATCGGTAGTTGCAGCAGCTAAAGCACGAATTGAGAAACTACTTGAGGTGACTCCTCAATATATAGTTCATAATCTTGACGAAGATACTTTGTTGCAACATGCTAAATTAGCGATCGCTTGCAATTTTTAGTCTCAGAGCAATGAAAGCTTACAGGAGCATCGCACAAACTGCGCCAAATTACAAACTCGAAACCCTCTTGCGCTAGTTGCGCTAACTTAACTGATAAGGCTGTTTTGCCAACTCCATTTATCCCTACCAGTGCAACTAAGCGACATTTATCTTGTTCAACCCACTGTTGTAGCTTAGTTAACTCATCCGTGCGATCGGAGAAAATAGAGACATCAATCGCTTCTCCCCAATCAGCGCGATTTTGGATTGTAGAGACGTTACATGTAACGTCTCTACAGTTTTGTTGATGTTTGTATCCCGCATTTTCGAGAAGTATCGCACTTAATTTTTACCTAAACTCTAACAATTCTTCTACTGTTAAATTGATATCGCTTGCAATTTGTCGTAGCAACCTGGGGGATATATCACGTCCTTTGTGAAATGGAACAGTCGTTGCTCGACCATCTTCGTGGCGAAATTGTTTATGTGAACCTTTTTGACGCACTTCAATAAACCGAAGATTTTCCAGTATCCTAACTACTTCGGAGTGGTTTAAGAACAGGTATGTTGCTCATAAATGTTTACTGGATGACAATTTGTTGTATACCGACAAATTCTCTCTCTAAAACTAATTCCTCATCTTCCAAAAGCATCTCAATTACTTCACGTAAATTATCTTGTAATTCGTCTAAAGTTTCACCTTGAGAATGCGCTCCAGGAAACCCAGGAACATAGCCTACATAAAGTTTAGTATCAGGATCTCTTTCAACAATCGCAGTAAATGTATTCATAGGGCTTGAGTTTTTAAACTAGTTTAGGCATATTAATTTGATTTTGGCGATCGCACTTTCTATGACATCATTATTTTAGACGATCGCACCTTCAATGACCCGATTATATAGAGCGATCGCACTTTCGATGATACGATTATATTGATAGAGCGAATGACACAAAGCGCATTCAAATTTTCACCGAATGTCTTTATAAAATTGCTTCAGGTATTGTGGAGACACACCAACACCCCAAAGAAAGCCGATGTAAAGATATATTGCGGTGGCTTTGAAAAACCCCCATTTTGCGACACGGCGATCGCTACTTTGGACGATGCGATTTACGAGGCGAATTTTTCCCCGTCGTACTATTTTTAGGCAGAAGTCCGCTTCTTCCATAATTGGCAGGTTGTTATCAAAACCCCCACATTCCCAGAAATCAGCGCGACGTGCGAAAATTACTTGATCGCCAAACAATAAGCGCAATCCTTGAAAAAACAAATGTGGGCGAAAAAGCAACGGTGCATAATAAGTTTTCACCCAGTTGTGCAATGAAACTCCCCAGCGCGTTGTTTTTTCACCTGTCATCAGGGAAATAAAACCGCCAGCAACAACAGTTTTGTCTGCTAGTGTCTGCTCAATTACTGTTACTAAGTCGTCGCTTACCAAAGTATCTGCGTGCAGAAAGCAGAGGATTTCTCCGGTTGCGAATAAAGCACCTTGATTTAATTGGACAGCGCGTCCGCATTGTTTGGCAGAAATTACTTGTACACCTGCCGTTTCGGCGATGGCGATCGTTTCGTCAGAACTACCGCCATCCACAACCAGCACCTCCCAAGCTGGGGGTTCCAGTAAACTTAGATGACGCAAGGTACGTCCCAGACACTTTGCCTCATTCAAAGTAGGGATGATAATTGAGACGCGAGACATAGACTAGTTAGTGGTTAGTAGTTAGTAGTTAATAGTTAGTGGTTAGTAAAACAACCAACCATCAACTATCAACCATCAACCATCAACTAACTCTATCTCCTGTTACCAATAATCGGATTTTCAACAGACTCGCGATACTCTTGGACTTGCTCTGTATAACCGATGGGCAAAACAGCTTCAACGTTTTCATGGGGACGAGGAATAATCACCCAAGATTCTAAAGTACCACCATAAACATTTTCCACCGCATCAACACCAGCAGCCATCGCGGCTTTTACTTCCGAAACATCTCCGCGAATATTGACTGTAAAGCGAGCGCTACCAACTCTTATGTAACCGACAAGGGTAACTCGACCGGCTTTCACCATTGCATCTGCTGCTGCTAGTACAGCGGGAAAACCCTTAGTTTCCAATGCTCCAACTGCCTGTGCTGATGACATAATTGATCTCCTGTATAAGTAAACTTATGTAACGCTACTCAATAATTGCACGAATCTTCGCTACAGATTTTGATGGCGAACTTGATTAGAACATACGGTATGGTTCTGATTTTTCCGTGAAGTGGATGGGCAAGATGCTTTCCACATTCTCAGGAGGATTGGGAACGATATAGTGGGTGATTACCTGACCACCGTAAGCTTCCTCTACGGCAGCGATTCCTGCCGCAACCGCTGTTTTCACCTCAGCTACGTGTCCCCTGACTGCGACTAACAAGCGAGCGCTTTCCGCTTGACCGTAGTATACGAGTGTTACGCCGGCTGCTTTCACCATTGCGTCTGCGGCTGCTAACACAGCTGGAAAACCTAAAGTTTCAATTACTCCAACCGCCATTGGCATGGCATTAACTCCTAAGTCAAGGGATGGGCGTTATTAATTGTACGACGTAGTAAGCGCAAAAAGTGCTTTTTACTTAAGTGGACAGCTCTTTGCACTCTTCGGCTGACCATTCCCACATTGAGCCAGCATAGTTTTTCACATTAGTAAAGCCTAAAGAAGCTAAAACGCTGACAAAAAAAGCTGAACGAATACCACCTGTACAATAACTAGCAATGGGAGTATTACGTTGAATTCCTATTGCTTGTAGAGGAGCGATAATTTTTTCAGGTGGAAGTAAGTTTCCCTTATTATCTATTAAATCTTTGAAGTAGAAATGCACTGCACCAGGGATATGTCCTCCGCGCTTTTCACCGTAAGGAGTTGCCCCATTATATTCTCGCTTTTCGCGAGTATCAATTACTATTATCTTATTTTCTGCTAGACTCGCTTTCAGTTCATCGCGCTGAATTTCCCATAACGCGGTGCGGTTGACAATAAAATCTCCAAATTCTTGAGGTTGATTTCCTTCAAAAGTAGTGGGAACACCTACTTTTACAAGTGCATTATATCCACCATCAACGAAAGCTGCGCTGTTATGTCCTAAAGTGTGTAACATCCAAACAATGCGTCCTTCTTCACCAAAATTATGAGCGGGATTGCCAATTACAATTACAGGTTTTGAATTGGAAATTCCTATTTTACGTAGTTTTTGTTGGAGAATATTTTCGTCTTTTAGGAGGTTGCCTTGATGAGGTTTTTCCGGTTGCGAAAACTCTTGCCAAGTGACGTTAATAGCGTTTGGGATATGTCCAATAAACCATGCTAATTTGTTGCGAATATCGATAATTGTTGCGTTTTGGGATATTAATTGTTTGGCTTCGTTAGGGCTGAGTATCCATTTATTCATATTTAGATGAGGTGTGATATTATATAAAACGAACCACAGAGGAAGAGAGAATAGAGGTAGCTAATTTAATGCTTTTATTTAGGATTGCGATAAAATATCTTGACAACATACAGCAGATTTCAGGTAAATGAAGCACATATATAAAACCCCTCTCCTTGTAGAGACGTAGCAGTGCTACGTCTGTTACGTCTATTCTGCTGTAGTTTTAGAGGTAGAATTGCGATCTTTACTTATACAATGTAAGCTAAAAATTATGTTTGCTAGTTTTCTTCCTGGGGGAGTTGGGCAATTAAGAGAAGCTGATGCGATCGCACTCGCTCAAAGTATTGAGCAGATAGCGATAAATACTCCCCTCAGTACACAACCTATTACCACAACTTATGTACATAAAGGAAGTGGTGAAACGCCGATTTTATTAATTCACGGCTTTGATAGTTCTTTGTTAGAATTTCGTCGCCTTTTGCCATTATTATCAGAAAATAAGGACACTTTTGCTGTAGATTTGTTGGGTTTTGGGTTTACAGATAGAGTTTCTGGAATACAGTTTAGCCCCAGTGCAATTAAAACTCATCTTTATTCTTTCTGGAAAACCCTAATTAATCAACCTGTAATTTTGGTGGGTGCTTCTATGGGGGGTGCCGCAGCGATTGATTTCACCCTCACTTACCCGGAAGTGGTGCAAAAGCTAGTGTTAATTGATAGTGCGGGTTTGACTGCTGGTTCACCGTTAAGTAAGTTGATGTTTCCCCCGTTGGATTATTTGGCAACTCAGTTTTTACGTAACCCAAATATACGCAAAAGCATTTCTCGTGCTGCTTACAAAAACAAAAGCCTTGCTTCAACTGATGCTCAATTATGTGCAGCTTTACATTTAGAAATGCCTAGTTGGGATTTAGCTTTGATTGCTTTTACTAAAAGTGGTGGTTACAGTGGTTTTAAACTTAATCAACTATCACAAATTAAACAACCTACGCTGATTTTATGGGGTGATTTTGATAAGATTTTAGGTACTGTGGATGCCGAGAGATTTAACAAGGCAATTCCACATAGTAAACTTCTCTGGATTTCCGATTGTGGTCATGTTCCTCACTTAGAACAGCCGCAAATTACTGCACAACATATTTTAGAGTTTAGTAATAAATATTAGCATCAAATATTTATGCTTCCACTTGAATATGTATTTGCCTGACTAATTTACTCTAATCAAGTAACCACATTTGAGAGGAAGTATCCTCACCTTCATCCGGTTGATTTTGCGCTAAATTTACTGAGGAACGGTGTGATTTTTTGTAGCTTCCGGCTGGTTTAAATTCATGTTGCTCAGGTTCCTGTTGCGGCGGTTTTTCCGATGAATAGTATGATTTTTTGTAGGAGCTAGCGGCTGGTTTCAATTGATTTTGTTCAGGTTGGTGTTGCGGTGCTTTTTCTGATGATTGATATGATTTTCTGTAGCTGCTAGCTGGAATAATTTCCTTTTCTTGTTTTACAACAATAGTTTCCTTTTCTTTTTTGATAACATTGTTTTCTTCTATAAGTTGGGAATTAGCTTCTGCAAGTTGTAGTGCAGCTTTCTTTGCATCGTAAAGCTCTTTTGTCAATCGTTCTACTAATGCGTTTTGTTCTGACAAAAGCGCTTGCTCACCAGACAAAGCTGACTGCAAATCACTATTTTTTTGCTGTAGTTGTTTTTCTCTATAGCGTGATTCTTCTAAAGTTTCTTGCAACTCTTTGACCATTGCTTCTAAATCAGCTTTGGTTGGACTTGTGTGTGTAGCCGTAGTTTGCTCAGGTGTATCTGGTGATAATTCCTCAAATGATTCGGCATGTTCTACAATTACCTCAGCAGGAACTTCGATTGCAGATTCACCTTCATCTGGTGTGAATTTTTGTGCTTGTTCTTGTAGCACGTCGGCTACACGTCTGTTTACCATAATTTTCTCCAAGTTTTTGCTACTGACGCTACCTTATAAGACTATAACTCTTTATGTGACATAAAAGTCAGAGGGTATTTCCCCTTTCCGCTTTTCACTCTTCAATAGGCAACGATAGAATCGAGAAGCCATCAGCTTTAGAAGTGCAAACCTAAATCTACCTGATGGACCAAAAATGCCGACATTTCTGCGACGGCTGAAATTTATTTTTCAGTCGTTGGAATACGCTGATTATTTTACGAAAACTGATGGTGACACTTTCACTCTTTCAAAAATGATACTTCAGGGGGAGGGCGAAAGGAGGAAGAGAAACATGTACGCTAAAATCCTGTAGAGACATTACATGTAACGTGTCTACAATATAGGCAATAAACCTGACATGATATCAAGTAGGATTGCTATATTTGTCTGGTGCTTATGCTTTATGTTTTAACTTGAATTAGTTGACCAAAATTTATCCGCAGAGTGGAAACATCAATTATGATTTTTTCGTCTAGGTCGTGGGTGTTATCCACTCTTTGAGTTATTAGTTAATAATTTAAAATGTTTTTGTTAAGGGCAATTACACAGATTTTTGTCTTGATTTTAATTATTAAAACTTTATTGACTTTTTTAATAATTTATTATCCTGATGCAAAGCAAAATCCTCGTAAATAAAGTTTAAGTAAATGTAAATACATTTTAATCACGCACATGAAATTGCGCTTATTTTTGGCAAGCTTGGCTAGTTTAGTATTAATGTCTGAGCAAGCAAATGCAGCTAAATTAGAATCCTGGTATTTTGACCAAGCTCAAAATCAGTTGCATATCACCACCGATTCTGGTATACAGCCTAAAGCTTTTTTACTTGATAACCCTAAACGATTAGTCATTGACTTACCTGGAACGACGATTGACACTACAACTATGCGAAAAAGCTTTGGCAAAGCTATTAAAGAAATTCGCATTGGACAACCCGATGAACAAAGCACTCGATTAGTAATTGAATTAGCACCTGGTTACAATATTTCTCCTGAAGGTCTTTCAATTAAAGGTGATTCGCGATCGCATTGGGTGGTGAATTTTTCATCAATTAATCGTCAGCCAAATGATGTCTCATTTTCGACTGGTGAAAACCGCCAAGATATTGCGATCGCACCAACTGATGCTTCATTATTTGCGGGAGTTGTGAATTTAGGTCAAGAATTACCAGCTTTAAATTCCCAAATTAAAGCATTAATGAATCGTTATCGAGCTTTAAATCCGGGAATGTTTTTCTTAGATTTACAAACAGGTAACTATGTAGATATTAATGGCGAAAAGATATTTTCAGCAGCTAGTACTATCAAGTTTCCGGTTTTGGTAGCTTTATTTGAAGAAATAGACGCAGGTAGAATTAAGTTAGATGAAAAACTGATAATGCGTCGTGGTTTAATTGCAGGTGAATCTGGAACAATGCAATATAAACCTGTAGGCACAAAATTCAGCGTTCTGCAAACTCTGACTAATATGATAGTTATTAGCGACAATACGGCGACTAATATGATTATCGACCGTTTGGGCGGAGAAACTAAATTAAATCAACGCTTTCGTAATTGGGGCTTGCAAAATACAGTAATTCGTAATAATCTTCCCGATGTTGGTGGTACGAATACAACTAGCCCGAAAGATTTGGTAAGATTGTCAGCATTACTTACTAACAATCGTTTGCTATCACCAAAAAGCCGCAATCAAGTTTTAGCCATTATGCGCGGGACTCGCAATAGATCGTTACTTCCGGCTGGTATAGACAAGAATGCTATAATTTCTCACAAAACTGGTACACTGAGATTTATCTTGGGCGATGCAGGCATAATTCAAATGCCAAATGGTAAAAGCTATTTAGCGGGTATTTTGGTACGCAGACCTAATTATGATGATGGAGCTGTAAGCTTTATTCGTCAAGTGTCAAGAGCAGTTTATAATTATTTGGGCGAGTCAAAAGTTGGCAATGTTCCTGTTAGTCAATCTAGCTTGGTAGATCGCTGATATAAAGCGATCGCACGAAAGTTATGAAAAAGGCGATCGCAGCACTGGGATTCCGAGTTACTTGTGTTGATAGCGATACTTCCACGGATTTATCTTTAAATAATACAAAAGTACTAAAAACAGAATCATCATAATGCTGTATGTTGAAAATGAACTACTCTGGAGTACCATAACTTTCAATATAGGGAAACCCTAAAGTAGAACAACCACATAGACTCCAGTGAAAAAAATTCTGTTTGACGAATCCCACCAAGAATTGCTGCGATCGCAACAAACTAATGATGCAGATACTTGGACTGAGTTACGCTCTATACTTACCGAAGAACTAAAATATGAGGTATTGCCTCCAGTTACATCAGAAACAGCTTCCCTTACAGAACAAATTTTTGATGAGCGTCTCAATGCTGATGTACTAATTTTAGCTGCTCCTACTCAAATCTTTACTGACGACGAAGTAGAGGCAATTACTTACTTTGTCCGTGCGGGAAAGTCTCTACTAATTGCTAACAACTACTATTCTCTCCAGCCACAGGAACACTGGCATAAAATTAACAAATTACTGGAGTCTTTTGGACTTCATGCCCAGCAATTGGTCAGCTATCCGCACGAAAAAGTGTCGAACCTGCACCCACATTATTTAAGTTCTGGAGTCCGTCGTCTCGCTATCAAAGACCCAACATATCTAAAGCTATTGAATGATGCTCCTCAAGTAGTTGCTACCTTACCTGAGACTGGTAAGCCTTTCTTGACAGCAGTCGAAGCTAATCGTGGTCGTGTAGTTGCAGTAGGAGATTTTTCACTCTTCGGTGATTCCTACATTCAAAAAGACGACAATCGAATGCTGGCACTAAACATTTTTCGTTGGTTGGCATACGATAATTTCCTTGACTTCGGTGGTTCTTATATAAATTCTGAAGTTATTTATGGTCGTACAGAAGTATTCTCAGCTACTTTAATTAACTCGTATCTACAGAAACGTTTAGAAGGAATTCGCTGCTCATTAGAGTCAGACTCCGTTGCTTTGATTGAGAACCAATCCCAAGAAGTACATCCCCTTTTAGTTGGAGAAAAGAGTCAGCTAAAGTGGATTATCGAACCTCGGCAGCTTGGTTCCCAGAGTCTCAGACTGAAGGTAGACTTTCCCGAAAACTTAACTCATCCATCCCTCACACTCAATCCCATTGTCGAGTTTAAGTGCGTGCCAGATGCTGAATTTTCCTTGGTTGTCCGCGACAGTCAAGCAAAAGAGCTACAAACTGCGGAAACTGGTGTTGCTTTTAATGTACAAGCAGTGGTTCGTTGGAATCTGAATGCAAAGCAAGTGCCACTACAGCTAGTTGTGGACTGTCCTTTGGCTCCAATTACGGTTGAGCAAACTGAGGCAGATCGCTGGCGTTTAACTGCTATTGAAGCCGGAAACTGGACAATAAGGTTAACAATTAAAGAAACAGATCAAAAGATAACGCGAACAATTGAAGTTCATGCATCACCTCAATTTAAAATTGCTAAGATTGAGCGTTCGATTGTTTCAACCTTGGCAGCAAAGGTGCATCATCGAATATCACAAATCTTGCCAGAATTTGATATAGATGTCATTCGACAAATTCCGTTTCAGCTATTAACACCTGAAGACCAAGTTAGAAAAATATACCCACCAGATATACAAGAGCGTCTTTTGGAAGCTCTTCAGGCAGCTAGAAGCGAAACTGAGGAATTTACTCCCTTAGTCGATGAGTTGCTGTTGTATATTGCTCCTGTTTACTCACCGCAACACGGTTGTTGCATTCCTTACGATCCAAAATTAGCAGCTCATTTGATTCAGAAATATCCATCGCTTGAAAAAAACATAGCTTACAACTTTCTATGTGTTGAGGGACATGACTTATATGGTCAAACCTGGTTAGAAGGCAATATTGCCGCTCTTTTACTGCATGAAAAATACGGTCACGGCTTCTTCTATACACAGACTAAACTAGGTCAGCAACTAGCAATTATTTATCGTCATGGCTTGCTCCGCAAACTCGACTCTGATAGACTGCGATCGCCCTACTTGCGTTCTATACACCAAGAATACGGGCAAGTTATCCAAATGCTTAACCATAGTGCGCTTTTACTCAATGAGGGTTTTGCCACATGGTTAGAGTTAACTGGGTTACAACGCTTGTCAGGCATTTTCGAGCAAACAGTTCACCGACGTAAAGAGTTTCTGTTTCAAGATACACAATTAGAAATCTTAGTTCCACGTAGCGAATACTTGAGACGATTTAATCCGGGACCAGGATCGAAGTATCAAATTATGTATGACCGACTCAAAAGTATTCAGAGCTTTTTTAGCTACTTAGATCCGGATTTTGGGATTCAGTGTGCTGTACAGGCAATGTCGAAAGCTGCTGATATTGATTTTGGCATTAGCGAACAAGATGGACAAATCCAATTTAAGCTAAGTGCAGATAAAATCAAAGAGCTACTTTTCGATGATCGTAAAGACTATGAAGCTGGTGCTGATAGACGTATAAGACGCATCTGGCGGATACTGAAAGATTACAGCGAGCAGTTCCAAGACCATCAAGCCCAATTGCAGTGGCAAAATGCGTATTTACACGCAACCTTTTCTATGGTAAATAAAATTATAGAAGAGAAATTAGGATGGTAAGACAATGCCACATCCAGATGAAAAACAAGTGATAAGAGACTTAGAAGATTGGAACATGCAAGCGGCAGCAAAGTTCAAAGATTGTATCAACACTGCAAAAACTTGGAGAAGCCACCGTAATTCGCAAGATAGTTCTGAAGATGCATTTAGTAACGTTATGAATCGTGAAGGTTGTGATCCAAATCTACCGCAATTGTCATCATGCAACCCAGAGTTACGCAGACGCGCTCAAACTTGTCTTAATTATTACAAAAATAATTCGTAAGTGGATGGAAATAAATAAACGTAACTTATGTCATTGCTTCATTCGCAATTACAACAAAGAATTTTTACCACCCACTTCATAGTCCAATACCGTTCAGTTAAGCCCGAAATCCTCTGTAGAGACGCGAAATTTCGCGTCTCTACATGCCCAAATCAATACCAAAAATCCTTAACTGAACCGTATTGCTTCATAGTCGAGATAAAGACCGTACATAGCTAGCTAATGTACCTAAAAACAGTCATACTACTAAAAGTAAGCTTTTTAACTTCATAAGTATGGAGTGTGACCTTTGACTGAATATAAACAATCAGGAAATAACCACGACAATTACCCTGATCTGCTTGACATCTTACGAGAGAAGCAGAAAATGCGTATAGGACATCCGCAGTCAGGCGAATATGTCATTTTAGAATACAGTGTTAAAGGAGCTAATCCAAAGCCCGAATCATCTACAGAAATACCTACATCTTCTGATTTAATAGATGATGCTGTATCTGAAGCAAACGCGAATCCACTACCTGAATCATTAACATCAGATAGTATCGAAAAAGACCGGACAGATGAAAAGAGTGAATCGTCAGAAGAAAATGTAAGATTGGGATCTAAGAGCATGTCTGAAAAGACCCTTAAGTCCGATGAACTCATTTCAGAAACCCAACCAGCTGCTTCTAGAAGCTTAACAGACTCAAAACGACAACGTTTAAAACAGGAAGAAGATAGCCTTAATAAAGCGCGGCAGATAACGAGGGACAAATTGAATCAACTGCGTTGCAGTAATGCATCTGAGTCAGACACTGCCAGGAAGTTTCAGTTACAGCAACAAATTAAATCTGAGAAAGCTCAACTGTCACAGTTAGAAACAGAGTTGTATGAAATTGAGCAAAAACTAAGCTTTTATCCAGCACTTTCTGCTTGTCAAACATCCTCTAGACAATTAGATAAAGAAGGAGACGACTCACATCAAAAGCGTGAACCGCCAAAAGTTTTTATTAGCTACAGCCATGACTCTGAAGAGCATACAGAAAATGTAAGATTGCTTGCCAAAAAATTACGTAAGGAAAGAGTCGATTGCGAAATTGATCAGTACGTAGCCCATAAGCTTACTAATGACTGGCTTCGTTGGATGGAAAGAGAAATTGAAGAAGCTAAATTTGTTCTTATTGTGTGCACACAAAAGTATAAAGAGCGAGCTGATAATTATATAGGTGGTGTTGGCTGGGAAGCACGTATTATTAAAGGAAAAGAATATACCGATCATAATCCAAATAAATTTATAACTGTAACATTTCGTGAACAAGACAAAAGATATAAATTCAGTTGGCTTCATGGTAATCTTTATGTACTCGATAAAGATAAGTACGACAAAGAATTTATTCGTCTTTGCCGTCAGTTAACTAACCAACCTGACGTTATAAAACCGTCGCTTGGTTAATTTTGGAGATTGCCACCTGAATAATTTACCTTTTTTATTTTGAAGCTTTAAAAATAGAAACTTTTTTTCAGCATGTGCTAAACTAAACAGCGGTCTATAGTGGCGACTACTGATTGAGAAAGCGTTTCAAAATCATAGCCACCTTCTAAGCCAAAAAGAATTTTTCGAGTTAATCCTAAACAATAATCGGTAAATAAACCATAATCTTTTGGTTGTAAATTAATCATTGCTAAAGGATCGTCAGCATTACCATCATAACCAGCACTGACAATTAGTAAATCTGGCTGAAAGTTGGATAAAAAGGGAATTATTTTGTTTTCAAATAATGGCTGATATACTGCCACATCGCTTCCAGGTGGCACAGGTAAGTTTAAAACGTTATCATAAAAACCGCGTTCTGTGGCTCTGCCGGTACCGGGATAACATGGGTATTGATGTAAAGAACAGTAAGCAATCTGCTCATTACTTTCAACGATCGCCTGTGTACCGTTACCATGATGTACATCCCAATCGAGAATAGCGACACGTTGAATTCCCGGTTTTTGTAGAGCGTAAAAAGCGGCGATCGCTGCATTAGAAAATAAGCAAAATCCCATCCCCGCGTCACTTTCGGCGTGGTGTCCTGGTGGACGCGCTAGCACAAAAGCGGGATTTTGATTTGCTAGCACAGCATTAATTCCATCCAACCATGCACTCGCTGCCAATAACGCTACATCATAACTGCGCGGGGAAATTGGCGTATCTCCATCCAAATAACCACCGCCGGTAGCAGCGACTTCTTGAACTTTCTCAATGTAGCGCGGGGTGTGTGCTTGTTGAAGAACAGACATCAACTCAACCGCTTGAGATGTTGGTGTAGGCGATCGCCATTCAATTTGTTCTGCAAACGCAGCTGCTTTGATCGCAGAAGCGATCGCTGTTAACCTTTCTGGCTTCTCTGGATGAAAATATCCAGTTTTGTGTTCCAAAAACTCGTCAGAATAGATAACTGGGAACATAGCGGCAGCGAGATACAGCGCTTTCAATTCTATCTTGAATAAAAGGCTTGTATGGAGCATCACTATTTTACAGCAATACCCTGTAAGGGTATCGCTATACGGATTTGCTATGTTAACCCTAACCAATCATTTCATCGTTTGGTTCATCAAGCATTTCCGGTACTACACCAGGCATACCGCGAAGTTCTTCTTTTGGCAGTTCGCGCAACACATCTTCAATATTGGGCGGATGTTTGATTTTATCAAGTACCTCTGGGCTTAATTCCGGCGCATCCTCCTCTGGATTCATCTTTTCAGCTTGATTAATATCTTTTTCCTGACTCATAACTGTTGCTTTATAGAAGTTACGCCTCAGCTTAATCTCTGCTGTTATGAGACACACACTATCTTGGGGCTTAAATTACCACTTTTTGGGCGCATAAGGCACAGAAAGTCAACTGAGATGCCACACACTGTCCCGGCAAACGAAGGCAAAATGTGCTAGAATTGTAACAAATAATTGCCATTATTCAAGACTAATTTAGAATAATTCGGCGTTTACTGAATTACAAAAGCTAAAATCTGCCAATTTTGGAGTTTTTTAAGGTTATATGACTTATTCCCAGGATAGGATAATCGCAACCGATCTGCGGAACGAAATGTCCCGGTCTTATCTGGAATACGCGATGAGCGTAATTGTAGGTCGGGCGTTACCAGATGCCAGGGATGGTCTGAAACCTGTGCATCGCCGCATCCTTTATGCCATGCATGAGTTGGGGTTGACAGCAGACCGTCCGTTTAAAAAATGCGCCCGTGTAGTCGGGGAAGTGCTGGGTAAATATCACCCACACGGCGACACGGCAGTGTATGATGCTTTGGTGCGGATGGCGCAAGATTTTTCCATGCGATCGCCTCTCGTCAACGGGCATGGCAACTTCGGTTCAGTAGACAACGACCCGCCAGCGGCAATGCGATACACTGAATGTCGCTTGCAAGCCTTAACCAGCGCCGCTTTACTACAAGACATCGAATCGGAAACGGTAGACTTTATCGATAACTTCGACGGTTCCCAACAAGAACCGACAGTTTTACCTGCACGTATCCCCCAATTACTCCTCAACGGTTCCTCTGGGATTGCTGTGGGGATGGCAACTAACATTCCTCCCCACAACTTGGGTGAATTGATTGATGGTTTCCTAGCGCTGATTCACAACCCGGAAATCACTGATATCCAGTTGATGCAGTATATCCACGGTCCCGACTTTCCTACGGGAGCTACTATTCTGGGAACGGCAGCGATAAAAGAAGCTTACACCACCGGACGCGGTTCGATAACCATGCGGGGCGTAGCTACAATTGAAACCGTAGAACAGCGCGGACGCCCGGATAGAGAAGCGATTATCATCACCGAATTGCCCTATCAAACCAACAAAGCGGCGTTAATTGAAAGAATCGCCGAAATGGTGAACGAAAAGCGCTTAGAGGGAATTGCAGATATTCGGGATGAAAGCGATCGCGATGGAATGCGAATCGTCATCGAACTCAAGCGCGATGCTTATCCCCGCGTCGTCTTAAACAATCTCTACAAACAAACGCCTTTGCAAGCCAACTTTGGCGCAAATATGTTGGCGTTAGTAAATTCCGAACCCCAAGTTCTTACCCTCAGGCAATTCTTAAGCGTATTCCTAGATTTTCGCATCCAAGCGATTACTAGAAGAACACTATACGAACTGCGAAAAGCGGAAGAACGCGATCATCTTTTACAAGGGTTATTAATTGCATTATCACATTTAGATGCAATTATAAACTTAATTCGTCATGCACCGGATGCACCCACAGCAAAAGGTGAATTAATCACAACTTACGGGCTTTCAGAAGTGCAAGCGGACGCAATTTTGCAAATGCAACTGCGACGTTTAACAGCATTAGAAGCCGATAAAATTCGCCTAGAACACGACGATTTACAGCATCAAATTGCCGACTTGCAAGATATTTTGGCACGGCGGGAACGGATTTTAGAAATCATTGAAACCGAAGTCACCCAAATAAAAGCAATTCATGCCACACCGCGTCGCACGTTAATTTCATTAGGTGAAGGCGAATTAGATGACCTTGATTTGATCGCCAATGAAAAAGCGATTATTTTGATTACTAAACAAGGTTACATCAAGCGAATGCCAGTGAACACCTTTGAAGCACAAAATCGTGCTACCAGAGGTAAAGCTGCTGCCAAAGTGAAAGATGATGACACCGTTGAGCATTTCTTGAGTTGCTGCGATCACGACAGTGTTTTATTTTTTAGCGATCGCGGAGTAGTTTACTCCGTCAAAGCATATCAAATTCCCGTCAGTTCCCGTACAAGTCGGGGTACACCAATTGTACAAATGCTGCCGATTCCCAAAGAGGAAAAAATCACCTCTATCGTCCCCGTTTCCGAGTTTAGCAGCGATGAATATCTGGTAATGCTCACCAAAGGCGGCAATATTAAGAAAACCGCATTGGAAGCATTTAGCCACATTCGCGCTAACGGCTTAATTGCCATATCTCTCGAAGAAGGCGACCAACTCCGCTGGGTAGGACGCGCTAGAGTAGAAGACAGCATAATCATTGGTTCCCGTCTGGGTATGGCAATTCACTTTCGGTGTACCCAAGAGCAACTGCGTCCTCTAGGTAGGGCAACTCGTGGAGTCAAAGCCATGAAGTTGAAAAAAGGTGATGAATTGGTGGGTATGGCAATTTTACCAGCCGCAATTCTTGACACCTTAGATACGGTTACAGATACAGAAGTTGACCTAAACGAGGATGTCGAAACAGAAGAAATCATCGTTGAAGAAGAATTGCAAGAAATTCCCCCTAGCGGGAGTATTGGTCCTTGGGTGTTGGTCATTACAATGGGAGGATATGGTAAACGCGTCCCAGTGACTCAATTCCGCTTGCAGAATCGTGCCGGTCAAGGTTTAATGGCAACCAAATTCAAAAACCGGAAAACCAAAGACAAATTGGCAACTTTGCAGATTGTCAACAGCGATGATGAAATCATGATGGTCACTAATCGTGGTATTATTATTCGACAAGCCACAAATGCCATTTCTATCCAATCGCGATCTGCCACTGGAGTGCGAGTGCAGCGCTTAGATGAAGATGACGCAATTACCGGAGTAGCGATCGTTCCTCCCGATACCGATGAAATGACATCGGATACTAGTGATGTGGCATCCGATACTGGTGATGTAGCAGAGGTGGAATAAAAGATAAAGGATGAAGTATAAAACAAAAAAGCTGTTTTCAGCCTTTAACCTTTACACTTCATCCTTGTTAAGTGGTGCTTTGATGGGGCTTACGGTTGCCCCATTTAATGTATGGTTCTTAGCTTGGATTGCCCTTGCCCCCCTGTGGGTGTTAGTTATAGAAGAAAGTAAAAGCAAGAATTTTCCCCTTTCCCCTTTCCCCTTTCCCCTTTCCCCTTTATTGTGGGGTATAGGTTATCACGGTCTTGCTCTATGCTGGATTACTGGAATTCATCCGATGACTTGGATGGGTGTTCCTTGGTTGGCAAGTTTGGGAATAGCCCTATTTTGTTGGACATTTATTACTCTGTGGGGTGCCGCTATAGTCGCTGTTTGGGCGATCGCTATGAGAACGATTTCCAGCGAAAATGGTTTTATTCGCGTTCTCATTGGTACAGCCGTTTGGTGTGGTTTAGAAGCACTTTGGAGTCATGGCGCTTTGTGGTGGAGTTCTCTTTCTTACACTCAAAGTCCGTATAATCTGGTAATTTTACATTTAGGTCAACTCTCAGGCTCAACTGCGGTGACAGCATCAATTGTCGCTGTGAATGGTTTGGTTGCAGAAGCGTGGATCGCGAACCGCAGAGACGCAGAGAACACAGAGAGAATTTCCTGGTTCGTTAATAAATATTTAGCGATCGCCGCAGGACTATTAATCACTCTACACTTTATCGGCTTTAGTTTATACAGTCGTCCCCTCGCGCAACCACCAGAAACTGCTTTAAAAGTAGGAATTATTCAGGGGAATGTCCCCAACGAAATCAAACTTTACCCTGAAGGTTTTCGTCGAGCGATCGAAGGTTACACTACTGGATATTTAACATTAGCAAATCAAGGTGTAGATGCAGTTTTAACTCCAGAAGGAGCCTTACCTTTTTTCCACCGTGACTTAAAGGAAACTTCCCTTATTTCAGCAATACGAGAAAAAGGCGTAGTTGCTTGGATTGGCGCTTTTGGAGAACGAGGACGTAGTTATACAAATAGCTTATTTACCTTTACTGGTAATGGAGAAATTTTCAGTCGTTACGACAAAGCAAAGTTAGTTCCTATTGGCGAGTATGTTCCTTTTGAGGAAATTTTAGGTGGTATTATTCAGCGGTTATCACCTTTAGATGAACACCAAGTTCCCGGTTCACCAAATCAAGTGTTTAACACACCTTTTGGTCGTGCTATTGTTGGTATTTGTTACGAATCTGCTTTTTCTGAACAATTCCGCCGTCAAGCTGCCGCAGGTGGAGAATTTATACTTAGCCCTTCTAACGATGCTCATTATAGCGCTGCTATGCCTGCTCAACACCATGCCCAAGATATCATGCGGGCAATTGAAACTGATAGATGGGGAGTGCGGGCAACTAATACGGGATATTCAGCTTTTGTTGATCCTCACGGCAGAACTTTGTGGATATCTGGACATAATACCTACGAAACTCATGGGGAAACAATTTATCGCCGACAAACGCAGACTTTTTATGTACGGTGGGGTGATTGGTTGACACCATTATTATTAGGATTAGCCGCGTTACTAAAAATTGTAAAGACGTTCCGCCGGAACGTCTCTACCACGGTTGCTTAATTGTAAAGACGTTCCGATGGAACGTCTCTACCACGGTTGCTTAAATGATATTAATTATGCTCCCGTTGTATATCTGATTTCAGATATTTTTCAAATTATCTCACGTCCTTTAATCACACATATTGTAAAGACGTTCCGCCGGAACGTCTCTACGACGGTTGCTTAGATGTTACCATTTGAATGTAGTATCTTAGCAGCACAACTTCAAATTACCAAGCAAATTGGTAAAATTATGCCAAGAAAAGAACAAGGATGGGTCACTTTTCAAACATCTGACGAGGAACGGAAAATTCTCGAAAAGTACTGTCAGGATTCTCAGCGCACTAAGACGGAGATTTTGCGAGAACTTGTGCGGGGTTTAAATACGCTTTCCTCTCCACCGGCAGAACAACTACCAACCAAGCAAAGACAGAAGAAAGATGCTGATACTCCACACATAGAAAATAGTCCTCAAAAGAAACCTTTAAAAGTTAGCTCTCGCAATATTATTAAAGGTGTGGTCAAAGAAGTTATTCGCGGAGAAGTTAACAGTCAAGTGACGATAAAGGTAATTCACGAAGTTGAGTTAACATCGGTTATTACTACAGCATCAGCAGATGATTTAGAACTATATGAGGGAACAGAAGCATATGCGTTGATTAAGTCCAGTGATATTGCGATCGCTAAGGATTGAAAAGTCGTTAATTTCTTTGAATTTTTAATAATTAATAATTTAAATATTGCCAGGAAAATAGAACTTTGTATTTCATCTATCAAGCGACTTGCAAACAACCTGCAAGTCGCTAAATACCTATTCTACAGCTATCATTACATCGGTTGATTTAATTACTACATAAGCTTCTTTGCCTTCTGCAAGCAAGAGCGTCTCTGCTGAATGTTTTGTAATTATTGCTGTTATTTCTACTCCAGGTGCTATTTCTAATACTACTTCAGTGTTAATAGAGCCTGGTTCAATTTTTGTTACAATACCTTTAATAGCATTACGTGCGCTAATTTTCATCTTTATCTTACCCTAATTAAGTAAAATGTAACTTAGTAATCTTACCAAGAACTTTGATTTCATTGTTATGGTTGAAAAATAATTAATAATTGCAACAGTTAAATAAGTTTTGTGTCTGCTATTCTACTAGAGGTGAATTTTATGTATGTTAGCGATCGCCTGAACAATCCAAATGACTTAAGTCCTAAGTTTGAAGGGTTTTTTTTGGAGATGGCAATGCCACGACAAAAGCAGAGAGTCCAGGAAATCGTCACCGAAGCATTTGGTTTAGATTGGAATGTCAAGCAAATTGGTGACAATCTGACTGAGTTTGAAGTCACCTTGAACAAAAAAGTTTTGTCAGTCAAAGATGCTTGGGATAAGTCTTATCATCTGCGTTCTCAACCAGGAGTTGTGGATGCACAGCCACTTTTCGCTGTTCCTTTAAGCGATGGCGAAGACTTCAATCAAGAGCCTGAAGTTGGGATGGAGCGCACAATAGATAATCTTAACACCGATGTTGAGTGGAGTCTCAAGCAGATGCGCGTATTTGAGGCATGGAAACGCTTTTTCCCTGATCCGAAACGACCACCAGGACATGGTGTTATTATCGGACTACCGGATACAGGTTATACTGAACACCCGGAAATTATTGGCAATATACTTGTAAAAAAAGGCTACGATTTTCTCAAGAACGACAAAGACGCTAAAGACGAACTCGAAGCACCCTCAACTGTATTGCTACCCGCTCCAAGTCACGGTACATACACATCCAGTTTAATGAGTAGTCCTAGAGGAGCGCAAGGCAATTACCCAAGCGGAAAAGGAATGACGGGAGTAGCTCCCGGCGCGAAAATAATACCTTTACGAGTATGTTATTCAGTTATACTGTTGAGCGTACTTAATCTAGCTAAAGCGATCGAATATGCAGCAGATAATGGTGCTCATGTCCTCTCAATTAGCTTAGGCTGTGGTTTGTTCAACAAACGGCTGCGAAGTGCGATCGCTTATGCTCAAAAACGAGGTTTAATTATAGTAGCAGCAGCTGGTAACTTTGTTCCTTACGTAGTTTGGCCCGCTGCCTATGAGGAAGTGATTGCTGTTACTGGCTGCGATGCACAAAGTAATATATGGAAGGGTTCAGCACGGGGACAACAAGTTGATGTCACGGCTCCTTGTGATGGAGTTTGGTGTGCAAAAACTAAAAAGAAAAATGGTAAGATTGAATATGACGTTGAACCAGGTACTGGCACTTCTTTGTGTACTCCCCAAGTTGCGGGTATAGCGGCTTTATGGTTGTCATATCATGGAAGAGATCAACTCATCCAACGCTATGGAGCCGAAAAAATTCCTTTTATCTTTAATCAAATTTTGCGCGATAGTTGCGAAAAATTTCCGACATGGCAGCCGAATAAATTTGGTGCGGGAATTGTCAATGCAGAGAAAGTCCTTGCTGCACCATTACCTGATAATGTGACTCGTTCAATTATTGCACCAGCGCAAGCGTTACAACAACATCCAGCTATAGACAACGGAAGACTCAATACTTTCACGCATCTGTTTGAAAAGCAACTATTTGACAGTCAAGAAAAAGCTAATTTTAAAGTCGTTGAAGATAACAAGAAACTGCAAGCATCTCTTGCGGAACTGTTGCAAACAACAGAAACTCAATTACCGCAACGATTGAAAGAGGTGGGACAAGAGTTAGCTTTTTATTTTGCCACAAAAAAGGAACTTTATCAGCAATTAGCTGAAACTCTAAAGAGCGAAAAATCCGATCCGAATCAGTTGAAAACAAGAACTTTAACTGAGTCATCAAAACCAAAGAATTTGGATTCGGTGCGCGAGACATTGTTGCAGAATGTGTCTGATGTTTTGAAGGCAAAATTGGGATGACATATTATATCATGTTTGGTAAATCACACATATTGTAGAGACGTAGCATTGCTACGTCTCTACGAGGGTTAATGAAATTAAGGTTATGTAAAAATTTGCATTCTTCTGAGAAGTTACTACAAAATTTGAGCGATCGCATGACAATAGGAAATATTCCTATATAATAAATAAATGTCCGAAAAAGGCAGCTAAATTACCTTGAAAGCCACAAATGAAAGAATTTCTTAAACAATGCTGCCAGATATCCGACCGTCAGACGTGCGATTCCTAAAATAGGCAAATGAATTAAGATAAATTGTGGCAGGTTTTCTCTACCTACGCTATTGATATAAAAAGTTGTTACGAGAATAGCTACCCCTTACGGCATTTGGCATCGGGAAAGTTATTCTCGTATATTTTGATAAACACGCTCAAGTTATTAAGTCGGTTGTGCAATCCCAAAAAGGCGAAAAAATAGACTTTAACAACGAATATCCGTGTCCCTGTCGTCGTCGGGGACGCTTGATTCCGATTACCTTAACGGATGCCTTTGGGTGCGATCGCTGTCAGCAAATCTTTGTAGTGCAAGATAATGGTATTGTGCTAGAGCAACTTTCTACTACCTATCCCTACAAGCGAGCTTGGCGCTGGACAGGTTCTAGTTGGCATGTTGTGCATCCTCGGTTTGGAGAAAGTTATCTGCCGATAGCGCTAAGTATCATTTTCGTGCTAGTGATTATATGGCTGCCATTAGCACTACGATTAGCAAATGGTTCCAGCATAATTGCTTGGGCAATGGTGGCGGTGATTTTGGCTATCTTACCCGCACTAATGGTCTGGCTAACCTACAGACGTTAACAATGGTGACAGTTGATGTTTTTGACGATCGCCCCGAACCTATGAAAAGCGCCCTTCGCGCTTATCTAGCTTCCCTGAAATTAGGCACCACCAGAGGAGCAGATCGCAGTCGCGCTGTGTTGGCGATGGCACAGGCACTCAGCCGCTCCTTTGATGACATTCTAGAGGCAAATACCTTGGATCTAGAAGCAAGTCGGGAAATGGCGGTGCCTGAGTTGATTTTGGACTGGCTGAAGCTAACTCCAAAACGCTTAGAAACGACAGTGGAGATTTTGCAAAGGTTGGGGGAATTACCAGATCCGCTGCGACGGGTAAGAAACGCCGACTATCAACTAGAAGACTCGCAAACTTACTCGCAGTTAATGCCTTTGGGAGTGATTGCATTTATTTATGAGGCATTTCCGGATTTGGGAGCCATCGCAGCGGGTTTATGCATCAAAACAGGCAATAGTATCATTCTCAAAGGGGGGACTGAAGCAAGCAATTCTAACGCGGCGATCGCAAACGCTTTACAAAGTGCGATCGCCGAAGTTGGTTTACCGTCAGGCTGTTTAGAATTAGTCAGCGCCGAACATGGGGTTTCAATTCGGGATTTAGTCAGTCAAGACCAATACCTCAATTTAGTCATTCCCTACGGACGTTCTAGCTTGGTACAACAAGTGGTGCGACAGTCAACCGTTCCTGTGTTAAAATCAGGAATGGGCAACTGTTACCTTTACTGGTCTTTGAATGGTAGTTTGGAAATGGTGCGTGGAGTCATTTTAGACAGCTATCAAAGCGAACCGGACCCCGTAAACGCCATAGAAAAGGTATTAATTCATCGCCAAGCTTTACCGTCATCTTTAGCAGTTTTGTGGAACAGCTTGAAAGAAAAAGGCTTTGAAATTAAAGCAGATGCCGAACTAGTAGAAGCCTTTCCGCAATTGCAGCTAGCTAAAGATAGCGAGTGGGGAAGTGCTTATTTAACGAAGACAGTGGCATTTAAATTGGTGGATAGCTTAGAAGTAGCGATCGCCTGGATTAATCAATACAGCAGCGGTCACGCTGACTGCATTGTTACCGAATCATATCAGGAAAGTCGGCAATTTGCTTTAGGAGTCAACAGCGCTTCTACCTACATTAACGCTTCCCCGCGCTTTTCTCGCAACCCCTCCCGGGGAGATTCGGTATTTTTAGGAATGTCTAATCAAAAAGGTCATCGACGCGGTTTAATTAGTTTAGAAACTTTGACGACTGTTAAACATATTGTGCAGGGAAATGGACGATTTTAAAATTCGTAAAGACGTTCCGCCGGAACGTCTCTACAATATGTATAATTGGCTTTTATCCTAATAAGTTAAAAGTAAATTCACAAAGCCGCATCAAAAATTTGCTGTGCGGTAAGGTTCAGTTGAGGAAAGGTTGGAGAAACGACTGGTGTATTCCCCCGAAACAATGTTCTTACATATTCCTCATCCACAAGTTCGCATACAAAAAGAGCAGATTGTTTGGGATTGCCGAGAAAATCACGTCCGCCCAACGCCGCATAGTCAGCTATCCAATATTCGGGAATGCCCATCTCTTCTCTTCGAGACGCTACGCGAACATAATCGGCAAATTTTTTGTGGTAGTCATCGCGCCAGTTTGTTGACACAACTTCAATTAACAAAGGGATTGACGCTCCTTGAGTAACAGTTGACTCTTTTTCCCATAGCGGTTCATTGTGGAGATTATCAGAATTTACCAACAGAATATCTGGGAAGTACCCCGAATCTCTTTGAGGAGGTTTAACTAATGCAGTTTTGGGAAGTAAATAGGGAATTCCCATACTTCTAACTTGCACAGCTAGCTCTAACGTTAAAAAACTTGTGACCTTCTCGTGCTTCCCCGTTGGCTGCGACATTTCAACAATCACTCCATCATGTAGCTCGTAGCGCTTACCGTCGGGGAGCCACTCGATAAATTCTTCATAGGTTACAAGCTTAAATAAGGTTTGGGTCATACCAACGCCTCCACATATAAATCTACTCAAACACAGGTGGCCATAATTCAGAAATTGCAACTTCCCAGCCAGGAAATAACTCAGTAATAGTTAACTTATCCTCACCTGTCAAAACTTCAATATCACCATTAGGACGATAAACACTTACTGTTAACTCATCCGGATTAATTAATATTCCTATCCTGGCGCCTAATTCTAAAAATAACTTGACTTTATCTTCTAATTTAGAAATTCTATCTGTTTTCGATTTTATCTCTACAACCAAATCAGGTACTAACTGACCAAAATCTCTAACAGTGCGTTTTAGTCTTTGCGCTGCCACAAAAGACACATCGGGAGCGCGTAAATCACTATTTGGCATAATAAACCCACCACTTGAGTCAAATATCCGCCCAATTTTACGAGGATTAACCCATAGTTTTAGTAAAAATATTAACTGAGCGCCGATTTCACTAGATTCGATGTCTGATGGACCCATAACTAGAAGATTTCCTTCTTGCAGTTCTATTTGGTAGTCCTGTTCATCCTCTTGTAGCTTTTGTTGTAGTCTTTCTACATCTTCAATAGTGAGACTCATACAATTTTTTATATATAGTTGACGTTACAGTCATCTTAACCTTGTTCATAAATAGGACTTACGCACTTGTTACGAGAAAACAAGACTTTGAGATTGCTTCCTTGCGTCGCAATGACGGAAATACGTAGTTCGTGCGTAAGTCCTGATAAAATTCAAAATCATACCTACCGTCGTAGAGACGTTCCGGCGGAACGTCTCTACTATGATATTAGGGGTAATTTACTTCTTATTAGAAGTGTAGTAAACCTTATCTCCAGTATCTGGGACAAAATGACAACTAATAGATGAACGCCATAATGAAACCCAAATTGGCTCTTCAGTTTTGCGGTAGTAGTGACCCAAAATTGGTTTAATAGCCTCAGTAGCTTTTTTCAAATTGTAGTGAGGCATATTCAAGAAAATGTGGTGAGCTACATGAGTACCGATATCATGATGGATATGGTTAATAAAACCATAATCGCGGTCAACGGTAGAAATAGCACCTTTCAAAAAAGTCCAATTTTCCCCACGATACCAAGGAATATCAGCTTCGGTGTGGTGCAAAAATGTCACCAAATCGAGCCACATAATAAACACAAGATAGGGTACGGCATAGTATTTTAACAACCACATCCAACCCCATTGGTAAGTTCCTAAAGCGAGTAAACTCACCATACAAATTAACCAGATACTGCTGGCAATGACATCCCATTTTTCTGAAGGTTTAAAAAGTGGGCTGTTGGGGTGAAAATGGGAGCCTTCTTTATTAGGACTCCGCTTAAATAAATACACCGGATAAGCCAATAAAAATACATAATATCGACCTATTTTTTGCAACCAATCCATTTCGTTGTAGTCCGATTGACTCACAGGATACCAGCTTTCATCATTTTCCAGACTGCCAGTATTTAAGTGGTGAGTTCTATGACTAATTCTCCAACCATGATAAGGAACAAGTATCGGTGTGTGCGAAAGATGACCAATCAAATCATTCAACCATTTCTTCTTAGAAAAAGATTGGTGTCCGCAGTCGTGTCCAACTACAAACAAAGCCCAAAACATCGTTCCTTGCATTACCCAAAAAATCGGAAAGAAATACCAAGAATCGAGGTAATGAGCTACTGCATAAAGTAGACCAATAATCAAGATGTCTTGAAAAAAATAATATAGTGATTTGCCAACATTAGGCTGAAAACATTCAGCGGGTATTGCAGCTTTCAAATCACCAAGGGTAAAAGGCAGGTTGGTTGTATCCTCTAATGATTCTGAGTTCTGAGGATTATCTAATTTAATGGTATCTAATTGCACTTGATTCTGTTGTAGGAAATGAACCGGACATTTTTTGACGCATGAAATTTAACCTCTGCAACGCATTGTTTGAGGTATGTTTCAGGTTTTGTTTGCAGTAAGAATTCATCTGGCAATATTTTTAACACTTTGCGTGTATGGATGATTGCCAGAATCTATTTGAAAGCATGAAAATCTAAACTTATTTCACACTTTAAGCTTTTTTTATCGCTTTGCGTAATAGTCATTTAAAGACTCATAACCACTATCGGTTTTATAGAGTTGACATTGGTCTGTAATTTGCTTCATTAAAGACCAAGAAAACCGACATTCATCATGTAGATACGCACCCCAATTTTCTTGGATACTGCGATAAGCCATCCGTAAATTATAAGAAGGAATAGCAGTAGAAATGTGATGAGGGACGTGAACATTAATATCGTGGCAAAGGAATTCTACCCAGAGTGGATAATCGCAGTGAATTGAGCCAAATAACTGCGCTATTCCAGCATTCCACTTAGAAGCTTCCAGGAAAGGAACATCTGAAGCGGTATGGTGAACAATAGTAAAAGTACTCATCCAGAAATGGTAGACCAGCCAGGGTATCAGCCAAAATTTGAGAAAACCCCAGATACCGGTTGTAGCTATCAGAGTTGGGAAAGCGATCGCAGCAAAAATAGCTACCACAGCCACAGAAAGTTTAACACTTGACTGCTCTTTAGTTTGGAACTTTCGCCAATCAAAGTGTACAACTGCCCAATGTCCGACTGAACCTACCCACCACAAGCGTTTGGTGATGAATACTTGAAAGGCAGACTGCTTAACTTTATCCCAACCTTCAAACACTTCTGGTCTGATGGGATGCCAAGCATTGTCTTCGTCTAGTTTATTGGTATGAGCATGATGATAATTATGCTTTATACGCCAACTGTGGAACGGGTAAATCAACGGCATCATAAATAAATGCCCTACCACATCATTTACCCAACGACGTTTGGCAAATGAACGATGACCACAATCATGTCCGATCACAAAAAAACCCGTCAACGCGGTTCCTGTGAAAAGCCACGCTACGGGTAAGAGAAACCAAGGAGAAAATATCAGGCTTAAGTAGCCCAAACTTACCATCAAGACATTGATTATTGCTCTTGTCCAAGCTTTGCGACGATCCTGTATAAAACATTCTCGTGGCAGGGTTTTGATAATATCTTTAAGCTTCAGGTCAGAATTACCAAAGTCACGAGCTTCTTGTTGACTGTTGATTGTTGATGTAGTCATGAATACCTGATAGACAACAAACCTCACTACCGATTTAGAGACACGAGTTTTTATGTCTCTACAGACTGATGCAAAGTTTCCTAACTTACCTTAGCGCTTTGGATTATAGCAACCTAATTGAGCATAGCGCACCAGTAAATCGTGTTTGTACCTTTTTTTGGGATTTCCGCGAATAAATATTGGTAAAAGTCTTTTATTATGAGTCAAGAGTCAAGAGTTTATTGACCCTTGACCCTTGACCCTTGACCTACTTACTACTTTCCTGGTGCTAGCTTTACATTCGTAGCCAGACCGATCGCTTGCAGCAATTGAATTGTCATCCATGTTAAATCGATTTCCCACCATTCCAGCCCGTGACGAGCCGAGTATTGATAAGCGTGGTGGTTATTGTGCCAACCTTCGCCAAATACTAAAACAGCTACCCACCAGCAATTAGTTGAGCGATCGCCACAATCGTGCGTCTGGTAGCCAAATTTGTGCGTAGCGCTGTTTACCAACCAAGTGCAGTGATAAACCCAGACAATGCGAGCAAAAATTCCCCAAACGACAAACGACCAACCACCAAGCCACAAAAGTAGTCCACCCAACGCAAATTGGATGACAATAAAATATTTTTGTAAAAACTGATAAACTGAGTCGTCGTTAAGGTCTTTAGTAAAGCGATGAGCTTCCGCATGAGCGGGGGAGTGATAAATTAGCCAACCCATGTGACTCCACCAAAAGCCTTTGTTGGAATCATGGGGATCGGCAACTTGGTCAGAGTGCAAATGGTGTATCCTGTGTGTACCGATCCATTCAATTGGTCCACCTTGACAGGCGAGTGTCCCACAAAATACGAGAAAATATTCTAGCCATTTGGGAGTTTGAAAACTGCGGTGAGTCACAAGACGGTGAAATCCTAGAGTAATACCTAAACCACCAGTCACCCAGTAAAGAAATAAAGCGACGCCAACTGCTTTCCAGCTAAAGTTACTCGGAAGCAGTGCAAATAAAGCTCCGATGTGCAGAGCAAGGAAAAAGAGGGTGTTAACCCAGTTGATTTGAGGTTTAGTTGAGGCAGCAATTGTCATGCAGTAATCACCTGAGTAGGAAATGAATGAACGTTAGGAACCGCGAGATCGAAAGATCCGCATGTGTATTTTTTTTTAAGAGGAACAAATGAACAGCTTTGATGTGCTGCAAGAAGCAGAAGAGGCACTGTTAGAGATTTTTTCTAAAATTGACACTCAGGTCAAGCATAATCTGAAACGAGTGCTGGATGCATTTCGCGATCGCCGTGTAGGTGCACACCATTTTGCTGGTGTAAGTGGTTATGGTCATGATGATTTAGGACGAGAAACTTTAGATAAAGTTTTTGCGGATGTGATGGGTGCTGAGGCGTCGGTGGTGCGGGTGCAGTTTGTTTCCGGAACCCATGCGATCGCTTGTGCTTTATATGGTGTCCTCCGTCCTGGGGATGAAATGCTTGCTGTTGTGGGGGCACCCTATGATACTCTCGAAGAAGTCATTGGTTTACGCGGTGAAAATCAAGGTTCTCTTCTTGATTTTGGCATAAATTATCGACAATTGAATCTAACCCCTGAAGGAACCATCGATTGGCAAGCCTTAAGCCGGGGGGTAGAAAAAAATACTCGCTTAGTATTAATTCAGCGTTCTTGTGGCTATTCCTGGCGTCCAAGTTTATCAATTGCTGAGATTGAAAAAATTATCCACATAGTCAAACAGCAAAATCCCAACACCATTTGTTTTGTCGATAACTGCTACGGCGAATTTATCGAAACCAAAGAACCTACTGCCGTGGGTGCTGATTTAATGGCGGGATCATTAATTAAAAATCCTGGTGGTACAATTGTCAACGCAGGTGGATACATCGCCGGTCGTGCCGACTTAGTAGAAGCAGCCGCATGTCGCCTTACCGCACCGGGAATTGGTAGTTATGGTGGTGCGACTTTCGACCAAAATCGCATTCTCTTCCAAGGCTTATTTCTCGCTCCGCAGATGGTAGGAGAGGCGATGAAAGGAACTCACCTGACGGGTTATGTGTTTGATAAACTTGGTTATCCGGTGAGTCCCGCACCTTTTGCACCCCGCCGCGATGTGATTCAATCAATTAAACTGGGTTCCGCAAAAAAGCTGATTGCCTTTTGTAAAGCGATACAACAGCATTCTCCCATTGGTTCCTATCTCGACCCCGTTCCAGATGAAATGCCTGGGTATGAGAGCCAGGTAGTGATGGCTGGAGGGACGTTTATTGAGGGTAGTACTTCGGAGTTTTCCGCCGATGGTCCTTTGCGGGAGCCATATGTAGTTTATTGTCAAGGTGGCACTCATTGGACCCATGTAGCGATCGCATTAGAAGCAGCGATCGAAGCTGTGGGAAAAGCGTAGAAGAGAAGTAGGGAACTGACTTTTCCCGTTAAGTCTCAAAAAGCTTGCTCATAATTGCTCTTTATTAAATCCACAATCCTAAATTACTGGGTTAAGGTAGCGATCGCCTCTCGAAACTTTTGCCAGATGAAACCACCAAAGGAATTAGCTGTTGACACACTAGAAGATTCTGGTTGGCTAGCAGGTTGATCTGGACAGGTTTTATGATAAGGTTGCTCCCCAAAAGCTTCTTGCCACTCTTGCGGAGTTAAATTGCGCCCTGCTGTGCGACAAGCGATATTGAGCAAGTCATCATTGCTGGTATGCACCCGCCAGAGACGTGCATCACTACTACCACTGAGCAGCCAGCGACTATCAGGGCTAAAGGCTAAAGACCCAACAGCACTATCATGTCCACGTAGCACAATGGGTGCAGCAGTGGGGTCAGTGGGATTCCATAAACGGATGGTCTGGTCTTCACTGGAGGTTGCTAGCCATTGGCTATCGGGGCTGAATTCTAGACCAAAAACACGTCCGCGATGTCCAGCCAGCAGATCCGGTTCTTTGGCAAGATTATTCATATCCTGTAACTTAACTTGAGAATTCCAAGAACCAGCAGCCAACCAGTGACCATCTGGACTGAAGGCAACTTGAACAACACGCCCAACTGGATCAAACTTAATAATCTTTGCACTTGCTGAGGGGTTGCTAGATGTGAGATCCCACAGTTTAGCTGTACCGTCCCAGCTTGCTGTTGCTACCCACTTACTATTAGGACTCAATGCTACATCTGAAACGACATCGCAGTGAGCAGATAGAGAAATGGGATTGGGATTAGGATTCTTTTTGGTTAAATCCCAAACCAAGGTATTTCTGTCACTGCAACCCGCTATATTACCACCAGTAACCAACCGACGCTCATCTGGGCTAAAAGCAAGCGATCGCACTCCATAGTTTTGCGTGTTTAGCACAAAGCTTGGCTCAGTTGGTAGACTGGGCTTTTTCATGTCCCATAATCGCACGGTTCCGTCGTAGCTGCCGGCGGCTAACCACCTACCAGTAGAACTGAATGCCATACTCCAGAAACTTGGTCCTTCGAGGATATGTGGCTGTGCAGTAGGATTGGTCATATCCCACAACCGCACAGTCCTATCAGGTCCAGTTGAAGCTAACCATTGCTGATTGGGGCTGAAAGCCAGACTGTAGATATCAGATGTGTGTCCGGCTAGCGAGATGAGTGGACGCAGCAGATCAGTGGTGTTCCACAGTCGAATGATTTTGTTGCGGCGGCTAGCACTTGCTATCCACTTGCCATCAGGGCTGATTGCAACTGCCGATACCCTATCTTTATCTTTAATCCCCGGCAGAACAATTGGGTCATTCAAAACGTTGGCAACTTTCCAAAGTCGGGCTTGAGTATCTTCGCTAGCAGTCGCTAACCATTGCCCATCCGCATCAAAGGTAATGGTATTAACCCATCCTTCATGTCCTTGGAGAACTACAGGTGGAACAGATAAGTCGTTAATGTCCCATAATTTAGCTGTGCCGTCTCTACTGGCAGTTGCTAACCATTTGCCATTGGGACTGAATTTGACTGCATCGACTGTAGCTTTGTGTCCCCCCAAAACAACGCGACAGACAGGATAATCTTCATCAGTTTGACAGGTGGAGGATTTAGTCTGTGAGGGCTTCAGGCTTTGCATATCCCACAGTTTCACATTTGCGTCTATGCTACCTGTGGCTAACCAGCGACTATCTAGGCTAAAGGCGATCGCGGTAATCCATTGATCGTGTCTGCCTATAATTACAGATGAAGTATCAGCCAAATTCTTCGATTTTAAATCCCACACTTGCACAGAGTAGGATATACCAGCTGCCAAACGCTTTTCATCAGGACTGAAGGCAAGCCCCCGAATATTATCTTCATCACTATATTTTTTAGCCTTTAAAATGATGGGTTTGGCAGAAGAGCTAATCGCTGCCATATCCCACAGTCGTACATCAATGTCAGTTTCATTGGTATATGCTCCACCTGTAGCCAACCATCGCCCAGAAGGACTGAAAACGATGTACCCAATCGAAGCATTGTGTCCCTGTAGCAGTATATGTCTGGAGGCAGGCACTTGAGTTGTCAAATCCCAAAGTCTGATGGTAGTGTCTCCACCTGCTGTAGCCAGCCATTTACTGTCAGGACTAAATGATAGTGCGTTTATTGCATCGGGAGATATCTGGTCTTTTGAATTCGCGTGCCCTTCCAGGATTAGCGGTTTGGTGGCAAAGTTGGGTGCAGTGAGATTCCAAAGTTGAATCTTGGTATTTTTACCGATCGCCCCTAACCATTTGCCATCGGGACTAATAGCAACAGTTTTTACCTCACCTATACTTCCCTGTAAAATAATCGCGGGTTTATCAGGATTGAGCTTATCCCATAAACGCACCGTTCCATCTTTGCTTCCTGTCGCCAACCAATTTCCTTTTGAGCTAAAAGCCACAGTAACCACTGGTTTCTCATGCCCAATCAACGGAGTACCGCCAATTTCACCTAGCAATCGACGCAACAACCCCCCCGCTTCTGTACGCCGGAAAATATCTTTACCTGTTTTGAGAGATTCAACTGCATCTGTTTTGAGAGATTCAACTGCAAATAAAAGGCTGCGTTGCGGAAATACGTCACGCAATGCTAAAGCCTGTCCTGCTAAGGTTTGAACTAATTTTGCTTTGTCAGCAATTTGGCGTTGTTTTGCTTCAGCTTTTTGAGCTGTTTCTGCCTGTTGTCGGCGTTCTTCGGCAGTTTTTCTGGCATCTACTGCAATTTGGCGTTGTTTTGCTTCGGCTATTTGGGCTGTTTCTGCCTGTTGTCGGCGTTGTTCAGCAGTTTTTCTGGCATCTACTGCAATTTGGCGTTGTTTTGCTTCAGCTATTTGGGCTGTTTCTGCCTGTTGTCGGCGTTCTTCGGCAGTTTTTCTGGCATCTACTGCAATTTGGCGTTGTTTTGCTTCAGCTATTTGGGCTGTTTCTGCCTGTTGTCGGCGTTCTTCGGCAGTTTTTCTGGCATCTACTGCAATTTGGCGTTGTTGTGCTTCTTGTTGTTGAGCGACTTCCGCTTTTTTCTTAGCTGCTTCCGCTTCTTGCTGACGTTTTTGGGCTAACTTTTGGGCTGCTTCGGCATTTTTTCTCTGCTGTTCTGCTATGAGGCGTTGTTCTTCTGCAATTTGACGTTGCTGATGTGCTTTTTTTGCATTCTGTTCGGCGATCGCTTTTTGTTGTTCTGCTTCCTGAGCTTTCCACCAACCAAATCCAGCCAAAGGTACTGAGGAAAATAAAATCAATCCAATCAAGACTACAGCCGCACGTTGTAGTCGTTTGGTCCAGTTAACAGGTAAATGATTGCCAATCCAGGTATTATTAAATACTTGCCGATAAATAGCATTGCGAATTTTTAAGGTTTTGCCTTCACGCTTGACGACACCAGAAAGCTTCAGGTGAGATTTGACAAGGGACTGCTCCTCATCAATAACCGAATGGCGATCGCGCCACACTTGTTGATAAATACTGAGAACACTGATAATATCGGGCGCACGCTTAGTTAACATATCCCGCACAAATTGTAAGTTATTGTCTTGCTCGCTGGCATTGCCCAAGAACGTGCTGCCCACAACGCGATCAACCTCGACTTCCGACCAATCGACTTGATTGCGATCGGCGAGAATGCGACAAAGACGCTGACTTAAATACGGATGTCCTCCTGTCCACTTCAACACCCATCGCAACACATTTTGTCCAGTCTCAATGGGTAATCCTAAGCCTGCGGCTAGGGGTTGCGCTTCCTCGAAGGTAAAATCTGTCAAATCTACCCGTTGTCCGATATTGAAGGGTGTACGCTTCGGATCGCGGATTAAATCGCCTGGTGTGGCTACACCAATCAAAACAAAAGAAAGGCGGCGGAATTCGGTATTTGTAGCCCGGGCGACGTGGAAATAACGAATCGTTGCGTAAAAATCATCAGTGAAATCCAGGCTGAGGGTAGTGTCAATTTCATCAACAAAAATTACTACGGGAGCGGCGACTTCAATCAGCAAGACATTCTGAAAAAACAGATTTAGCCGCTGGGTGACGCCCAAATGGTTATGCGTCTGCCACCACTGATTGACATCGGTATCTAGTATCAGTTGATTTGCAATCTCATTGAGCAATCCTTGATACCATTGTTCAGCAGTTAAGTTGACACCTAAATTTCCGCTGATATCGATAATCACACATTGGACGCCTTGCTCTATCAACTGTTCTGCTGTCCGGATCATCAAGCTGGATTTTCCCAACTGGCGGGGAGTGAGGACGTATGCAAAGGTAGCATCACGACACAGTGCTAGTAGTTCTGCATCTGCCTGTCGAGGAATATACAACCCTCGTTCATTTGCCTGGACAGTACCGCCAACGGTGTAAATGGTAGGTTCAGCCATGCAGATGCTCCCGGAAGTAGTTGGCATAAAGTTGACAGCGCGGTATAATTACCTGACCTTCACGCCGGACTAAACCAGCTGCACTCAATAATCGGGCAATCCGCTCATCTGGACAGGTATTGTTGTGAATTGCTTGGAAAAATCCTTGCACCAGGTCTTTTTTTTCGTAGATGCGGAATAGGTGATAGCGCAGGTGATCGCCAAAGGGACCGCGATCGCTGATTGCTTGAGCAAACAGTTCCTCTACTGAAATCTGCTGGCTAGCAACTAAATACAGCGATCGCCGCACTAAATAAGGATGACCATGCAATAACCCCATCAACTGGCTTGCTTGCAACTGCGTCAAGGGTAAACCATGCCTGTGATTGAGATCGGCAACTTGTTCTGGTGTAAAGTCGTCAAGCAGGAGGACTTCGCCTACATTGAAGGGCGATTGATTCAGGTTGGCAATTAGATGATAGGGTTCGGTAGCAGTCACCAGCGCCAAGTCAAATTGTTTCCAGATCCGCTTAGTAGGTAAAGCGCGGTTATTGTGCCAACTGCGTAACATCCCAAAAAAGTCGGAACGAAACTCAGCATCAAACATCCGATCCACTTCATCCATTGCTAGCAGCAAGGAACCACCGAGTTCTTTAAGCAGATAGGATTCCATATAGCGGTTGCAACGCTGATTGTTACCCACAGCTTGTTGCCATAATTCTTCAGTTCGATTAGGTATTCCCAGTTGTTCGGTTAAAACCGTACAAAATTGCTGATAAAAAATATCTGCATTGGTAAGGGTATTTTGATCAAATAATTGAAAATCCAAGAACGCCACGTGCTTTCCGACTTTCATCGCTGCATCGATCACCCGGATCAACAACGAACTTTTGCCCATTTGCCGCGGTCCTTTGATTGTTAAAGTGACTCCTCGTCGCCCGATTGTGGCGATCGCGATCGCATCTTGGGGGCGCTCGATGTAAAATTCCGACTCTGAGTCCATTGTCCCTTCTGGCATCTCCAGAGGTACTGGTTGAGCAGACGGAGATGGGCGCGGTAAAGATGCTTGTGGAGAAATTTGCAGCAAGTCGGCTTTAGACTGTTCTGTACTGATGGAAAGAGTATCACCTGCGATCGCCCGTCTTAACTCTTCAATCAAGTCGCCTGTATCTTCATTTCCTTCCCACAATGCCCAGTGGATGACGTTGAGATAAACACTCAGTGGATACTGAAACGGTTCTCGATAGTCCAGACGTACTGGTAAAATTAGGGGATGTCCACCCTGCTCTTTTGCCAGACGGTATGCTGTGGCAATCTCAAGTTCCACCATTTCGCTGTGAACAGCTCGTTTTGAGAGAAAAACAATCAAAAAATCTGCCCGACGCAATTCAACTTCAATCCTTTCTGCCCAAGGCGTACCCACCAGCATCGCTTGATCGATGAACACCTCATGTTGTTGACTGAGTGCTTGAAACACCTGTAGCGCTACTGTTTCATCAGGTTCAGCGTTGCGTTTGTAGCTGATGAAAATGCGACTTTGCGGCGTTGTCAGCACTTTTTGGGCAGCTTGGGGAAAAGATGACCGTTTCTTGAGTATTGGTGTTGCTGACTCTGGAATACTCTCGAAGTCGATGGCAATACAACCCAATTCAAAAGCATCTTCTAGCGATCGCCCAGCACCCAATCCATCATAAAAGCCAACGGCAAATTTAATTGCGGCGCGATCGCCAATTGCCTGGTTCATCCCAACTACATAATCAATGTGTTGACAAATTGCTTCTGCTTGCACCTCGCTATAGCAAGCATTTAATAATACACACTCAACTTTATTTTGGAAAAGCCTGAACAACCGCGCTAAAGATTGAGCGCTAACTAATTGCATCTTTCCCGCGCCGTCTTCCAGAATTAATCCTTGAGTACCTGCCCCATGTCCCGAAAAATGTACAATTTGTGGCTCATGGTCCAACAATGCCCGTTGCAAATCATTAGGGCGTACCGCCCACCGGGAGATAATTTCAAACTGATCTCGGCTGCGTGACCGTTCTAAGCCTGTTTGAATTTCTCGTACCTCTTCATTTAGGCGTAAATTATCAGTGTCTTTGGGATTGGCTGTGAGAATCAGGATCTTTTTCACGGGGTGAGATTGAGGGCATGACAATTTACAAAGAATATATTTTATATTAATCCTTTCTGGGCAAGCTTTTTGAGGCTTAACGGGAAAAGTCAGGATTAGGGAAAGATGGAAAGAATAATTTGTGACCTTTTTTGAATTGGAGCGATCGCGCAGCGTCTCTGCTCATAGAAGCGACTTGACCCTTGACTAATGACCAATAGGCAGCCGATGTTGAAATTAATTATGCGTCACCCAGAACCCTTGTAGAGACGTAGCACTGCTACGTCTGTTTTCCACGCCTATGACTAATGACGTTCGATCGCATCTCTTGTAGTTTTGTAAGCCTCAATAAAAGTTCGGAAGGATTCTTGAGAAATTTCCTCTAAAATCAGTTTGTCTGCAACTTCCTTGAGAATTTCATCTATCTTCTGTTGAAGTACATCTTTAGTTTCTTTAGTATCGTGTAGTAATTCAACGATCGCTTTAATATATTTTGCAGAAACTTCTCGTTGCTTATATTCTATTTGTTGCTCAATAAGTTGTTTTTCGCGTTCTATTGCTTCGCGAGTTGTTTTGTAAGCTTCGTTAAAAGTTCGGAAGGATTCTTGAGAAATGCTCTCCAAAATCAGAGCATCAGCAGCTTTCCTAAAAATTTCATCAAGTAACTTTTGGTTTTTTTCAAGGTCGTTTGGACTTGCTTTCATTAAATTAATAGCTGATGCAATATATTCATCAGCCTCATTTTTTCGGCTACTTTCTATCCATATTTTCAGTTGTCTAATCCAGGAAACAACGACTACAATAACTGTTAAAATTAAAGCTAGATAGTCTGCATGTTCTTGCACAAAAGAGGGTTTATCTCGTTCATAAAAAGCAACTGCACCTGGATGAATAGGAGGGATACTACCACTTGTATTACTTGGACGGTCAATACTAGCAATCAAGGGTTTCACCTCAGGATGCTCTTTAGAAATGGCATTGGCTATTTCTTGACGATGCTCAAATATAATGCGAGTAATTTCTTGGATAACACTTGCATCTACCGTATCTCTTACTACTAATATTCTTGATACTGCGACTGTTGGTAAGTCTTTGTCAGGTACCGCGAAATTGCCTTTGTATGCTCCTTGAGGAATTTCGGCGCTTTCAAAAGCAGGATGTTGAATTTTCATCGCTTTTGCCTGTTCAATAGACACCAATCTTCCATCGTAGTCTTTGACAAGCATAGAAATACCTTGGTTCCCTAAAGCGCGAACACGAAACAAAGCATCTACCGTTCTAGATTTAAAATCTTCTTCTGCTTGCTTATCATCGTAATTTTCATTATTACTTAAACCAGTAACTTTAATATCTAACGTTTTTTTATCTTCTTTTAGTAAACCGTAATGCTGTGCGACTTTATCAAAAGATTTGTATTGTCCTCCTTTAATAGGTAAAGCAACTCTTTTACCTCTCAAATCAGAGAATTGCTTGATATTTGGATCTCTAACTACTAGCTGAAATAAATCTTTATACAATATAGCCACGGTTCTAGACGATTGAGCTTTGGTACCAGATATTTCCTCAGAGGCAACGTCTGCTTGAGCTGTTGCTAACTGTGCAGTACCTTCTTGCAATTTTTTGAGGCTTTCTGCTGTACCCCCAGTAGATATGACTTCAATCTTAATACTGGAATTGCGTTCTACGACCTTTTCAATCGCTTCGCTGATAATATAACTTTCCCCTTCAGGATCTCCTGCTGCGAGAGTGAGAGTAGATGACATCAAACCTCGAACTCGGAGGTTGTGATAGGTGGTTAGTGCAACTAAACTTAAGCTGGCAAATCCCAAGCAAATAAAGATGAATTTGGATAAAGGGTCGAGATTGCGAAAAAAGCTCAGGAAATTGAATTTAACTGTCATAACTCTAAAATTTTAATCTTTGGCAGAGATTAATGCACAACGACTCCCGCCGGTAACAGAGTAATGTTCCATTGAGTTGCGTTGTATTTGAGCTACATGAAACAGTTATGGATACAAATCGTAACGACGGCGTTCCAGACCAAATTTGATTGACTGTAAATTTACACCGTTTTTTTAACGCAAAGGGACGCAGAGTAAGCGCAGAGGGACGCAGAGTTTTTCTGAATTTAATTCGTTACGAACTTGTGCAAAATTGTACTTAGATGCTGTAGTTCGGAGCAACTTGCAAACTCTGATTTTATACAAAGAAGCCCTCGCTGCTCAAAATTTATTGGCAACGAGAGCGTCGGATCACGATATACAGCAGATTTGAGGTAAATGAAATACATATATAAAACCCAAAACTTTGTAGAGACGTAGCAGTGCTACGTCTTTACGTGTATTCCATTAGAGCGATAGAGTGCTGTAAAGCCTATCCTAATAATTCTTTTGCCAAGGTCCCCAGATTGCAAAAGTGATTCCGGGGGTTTGGACATTCACAAACATTGTCCGACCATCTGGAGAGAAGCAAGCACCAGCCAACTCACTAAGCGCGCTACGAGCAAACTGGTACAGTTCCCCACCAGGAGCAACCCCGACAACAAAGTTATCGCCGGCGCCATCTTCACAAAGAAAGAGGTCGCCAAAGGGAGCCACCACAATGTTATCAGGCATATCTAATACTGTTCTATCGTTTGGCTCGACAAATAGTTCAATAGTGCCACCTTCTCTGGCATTTCTGCCAGGAATATAACGCCAAACCTGACCCCCACTGTTAGCACCACCACTTGTAGCACAAAAGTAAAACTCTCCGTTGCCGTACCATATTCCTTCACCGCGAGTAAATTGTGCGGCTCCTTTAGCAAAACCTTCTCTCCGCACTGTGTCTAATTGAGGATCGAAATCTTCAATGCGAACCCACTCTACTTCCTTTGGTTCATTTATAGGGAAATTAGTTCTGGTTATGGCTTGAGGCATATCCTTAATTTTGAGAGCCTCAAGGATACCACCTGCCTCTAATTTGCCTGGTTTATTGGGGATGAAGCGATAGAACAAGCTATCTCCAGTGTCTTCTGTCTGATAGACAATTCCGGTTCTGGGGTCTATGGCAACGGCTTCATGGTTGAACCGACCCATTTCTACTAAAGGTCTAGGATCAACTGTACCCTTTTTGGGTTTGCGAAGCGCTGGAACTTCAAAGTTATAACCGTGTCGCTGAGAAACTCTGTTCGGATTGGGTACGAAGATACCAGAATTTGCTGGCTGTTGTATCATCTCAGGAGTAGTTTCTGGAGTGGAGGTGTTTTCTTCACTACTAATCCATGACCCCCAAGGAGTTAGACCACCAGCACAGTTACGGTAAGTTCCCGCTAGTGAAGCGTAATCTGTAATAAGTTCACGCTTTGGGCTAACGATTAATGTAGTTGTGCCACCCTTACAAAGCTCGTCATACCTTTGTCCAATGACTTCTGTCCTTGAGTTTGGGCTAAGTTCGTGATTGCGAACTAAGATAACGGAGCGATTTGGTCCAGCGAAAGCAGCCATGCCATCATGAGCTCCAGGCACTGGGTTGCCGTCACCCATCATATCGCCTGTCCGCGAAAATGCTCGGTATTTAAATCCGTCTGGTAAGTCTAACAAGCCATCAGGATCTGGGATGAGCGGACCATAGCCTGAACCTGTGAGGGATTTTCCTTGAGCGGCTTTAGCATAAACAGCTTTTAAAGTATCCCCAACAACAAGAGTTGCAGCAGTTGCACCTGCAATAGTAACAAATTGTCTTCGTGAGAAAGCCATAGTTTCTGTGATTTAATTGTCTGTAAAAATTAGTAGATGTTGTGCAATATTTAGGTTGTGCTATAAACTTCTACAAGAGTAAAATATCTGGCGTTTTAATGCCTAATCTGACTCTTGAGCATGGTTAAAACAGGTAAAATTTCTCAATTTCCCCCTAATTTTTTTTGCCACAATTGCTCAACTAAGTTAATGCAACCAAATAATATACTGATAAAGTTAAGCTCAGTTAATCGTTGTGTTAACTATGTTTTAAGAAGCAATATTGAAAAATTTAATTTAAACTTTTATCTCTTTTTAAGATTAGTTTGATTATTTATTTAATATACAGCAGTTTTTATTAGACATCGACCCCTATGCTTATGATGCGTTACCACAAAGCCAAGAGACGTAGCACTGCTACGTCTCTACATTCCTTTTCACGCAGATGTCTATTATTCAGATAAAAAATAGGAACACGATATTATCGTGTCCCAACAAATAACTGAAAAGCATCCCTAATTTACTCTCAGAAAACAAGTATTATTCTGCAATACGCTTGGTGTTAAGGATTATTGGTGGTAATTCTAGATGTGTAGAGACTTCGTATTTCACGTCTCTACATTAGACATCTGTTGGAAAAGATGTAGAGACGTAGCAATGCTACGTCTAATCAAGGGTTATGGCAATACGGTTCGGATAAGATTTTTTGATGAAAATTATAGATCACAAAGACGCAAGGGAATCGCCGTCTCTACAAAGGACTTCTTATTGTAAAGACGGCGATTCCCTTGCGTCTCTTGCCCTAACCGAACCGTATTGAGGGTTATGGGTAAAGCATAATTAATTTCCACTCCTATGTCTATTAGACATCTCCAGAAAACAATGTAGAGACTTCGTATTTCGCGTCTCTACAAGGGTTGTGGACAACGCATAGTTCATTTTCATTCCTATGTCTATTAGACGTCTCCAGAAATTAATTATGCGTTGCCCGAAACCCTTGTAGAGACGTTCCGCCGGAACTTTACGTATGAATCTGGAGATGTCTATTGTATTATTCAGGTAATTTATACTGCCCAACAATCCGTTTAGCAAACTCCGGAACATGTGCGTCTAACTTCTCCGGATGATTCCGCTTGACGTATAAATAATTACGGGTAAAGTGAGAATCAATGGAGAAACGTGCATATTCTAAACCTTTGGGACCAATTTTTTCAATCACGACACCCATCAATTTTGCCGCCCACATCGGCAGAGTAACGCCTTTGTCATAAGCGGGAATACTTTGTTGTACGGCTTCTTTCCGGTTTCCTTGCGATGTCACAGGCTGGGTTTTTAGCTGGTCTTTCACCAAATCCAGCATTTCTTTACCTGTATCATTTCTGACTACAATCCACTGCCAACCGAAAGGTGCGCCCATGTAACCGACTACCAAATCTGCCAGGGAATTTACGTAATCAAAGCAACTCATACAAGAAGGGGCAAAAACATCTTTGAGTTTGTTGGTTTTTAAGCCAAAGAATGGTACGGTTTCTGTTGAGCCATCTTCGTGTTTGAAGTGAACTCGGAAGTCTTGCATGAATTCGTAGTGTACCACTGTTTCAGGCGATCGGCTAGTGGTTTCTAAGAATTTTTGCAATCCGGCACGGTTGACATTATCTACACATGGCGTTCCTAAAACATACAACTTTTCTAACCCAAGTTGTTTTTCGACGGCTCGTAATGCTTGAATTTGGCAACCAACCCCAATTACTAACAGTCGCTTCATTCCCGATTTTTCTATTTGTTCCAACACGGAAAGGTTAGGGGATAGTGTTGGTTTATTTACTCGCGCCGCTAGTATTTCTTCTGGGGTTCTGGCGATGATTGGCATCGGTTGAAAGCGGTCTTCTTTGGTGTTTTGTACGCAGACAACGCCTTCAACTATGCCGCGATTGAGCATTTCAATGGCAATGCTGCTAACAATTCCCGTCCATTGTGCGCCTTCGATGGGCTGCTGTTTGCGGGCTGCGGTCATGTGTTGATGAACACCAAAGTAGAGTTCATCGGGGTTATCGAGATTGCGCGATCGCTCGTGGGTTTCTTCTTCAAGTTCGCCTATTTGCTGATTAATAAAAGCGCAGGCTTCCTTGACATAGTGAATGTAATATGTATCGCACAGTCCACACTCGCTACACAGTTCTTTCGCAGGACGACGGCTAGAGGGTTTGAGAGCTTTGGCTTTTTTGTGAGGATAAACTGAAGTCATATAAATTCTTTGTCTTATGGAGATATCGCTTTTATTACAATACCTTGTTTAGTATATATGCACTAAAGGATGTTTAAATTAACCCTAACCGCGATCGCAATACCACAAGATAAAATTAAGAAAGTCTATTGAGGTATTAACTTCACAATGGGTACTTTGCCTGAAATCGAAGCTGCTATTAAACAACTACCTGAAAATGATATTCGTCAATTAGCTGCATGGCTAGAAGAATGCTTGGAGCAAATGTGGGATAAACAAATAAAAAATGACTTGACATCAGGAAAATTAGATCGACTAATTGCAAAAGCCGAAGCTAATATTGCCGACAAACCGGTGCGAGATATAGATGAAATCCTTAACAACTCCTGATTTTTGGAAAGCTTATGCTCAACTACCGAAGGATATAAAAGAACAAGCAAAGAAAGCATAGATGATTACCGGATAAACTTCACAATTAACTATTGAAAATGCCTTTGTAAAACTTGAAAATATCTATCCGGTAATCGACGATTAACGGCTACTAGTTCACAATTAAACCATCCTGAACTCGGATAATCCTTTTAGTTTGAGCCGCGATATCTGGTTCATGAGTCACAATCACAATTGTGATACCTTGTTCATTAAGTTCTGTTAACAACTTCATCACCTCATAAGAAGTTTCAGTATCTAAAGCTCCCGTTGGTTCATCTGCTAAAACTAATGCAGGTCTATTAACTAATGCACGCGCGATCGCTACTCGTTGTTGTTGTCCCCCAGAAAGTTGGCTGGGACGGTTGGAAATGCGATCGCCTAATCCCACCCTTCTCAAAGCTTCTAATGCCCTTTTACGGCGTTGTGGCTTTGGTAGGTTCGCATAAACCATTGGTAACATAACATTATCTAAAGCAGTTGCACGCGACAGAAGGTTAAATTGTTGGAAAACAAAACCGATTCTTTGATTGCGAATATACGCTAATTCATCATCATCAAAAGTAGTCAGGTTTCTACCTTCAAAAATATAGTTTCCAGTTGTCGGACGATCCAAACAACCGACAATATTCATGAGCGTAGATTTGCCCGAACCTGAGGCACCCATAATCGAGACATATTCACCTTCTTCAATAGAGAGTTGAATTCCCTTAAGGATGGGAACACTAACTTCTCCTAAATGGTAAGTTTTCGTAATTGATTCCATCCAAATCATCGTTGTCATATTTATTTAAAGTTGTTGGTTGTTAGTTGTTACAGCAGATTGCGTTATTATTAAATACACGTAGAGACGTTCCGCCGGAACGTCTTTACAGGATTTTCGGTTTTATTCATGTACTTCCTAAACCTGAAATCTGCTGTATATCATTTCTCTATAAATATATCCATAATTAGCCCACGCAGGTGGGCTTCCCTTCTCCTTCGGAGACGCTAACGCGAACGGGACGCTACGCGAACGTTCCTATAGCCCCAGGCTTCCAGCCTGAGGGATTATCCGAAATAATTAATATTAATCACTTCTTAAAGCTGTAATTGGATCTAATTTAGAAGCGCTTCGTGCGGGAATTACCCCTGCGAGTAAACCAACAGTTAACGAAAGTCCAAACCCGACAATTACTGACCAGAAAGAAACCACAAATGGAAATTTGAAAATAGTTGCTGCCACAAAAGCAATCAAAATACCACTTCCGATACCAATACCTCCGCCAACAGTAGAAATTACAATCGCTTCCGCTAAAAATTGATTGAGAATAGCTGAATTTGTCGCCCCTACTGCTTTGCGAATTCCGATTTCCCGCGTTCGTTCGACAACAGAAACCAGCATAATATTAGCAATTCCAATTCCACCAACGACTAAAGAAATCCCAGCGATCGCTACCACCATTACCGTAAATAAACCAACAATATTTGTAAAGGTGCTAATAATATCCGCTTGGTTAGTAATCCGAAAATCATCAGCTTGGGGTGGGTAGATATTGTGACGCAAACGTAAAAGATTTGAGACTTGAAACTGAACAGCGTCTAACTGTTCCTGATTTCCAGCTTTAATCAAAATCCCGTTCACAGAAACCCCAGATAAAGCATTGTTCCCAACAAGTCTTGCTGACATACTAGTAAGAGGTAGGAAAACTAAGTCATCTCTGTCCATTCCTCCTTGAGAACCTTTAGATTGCGTTACACCGATCACTTGATAAGCTTCTCCTTGAATGCGGATTATCTTACCTATAGGATCACCACCATCTGTAAACAAAGTACTTTCAACAGTTGGTCCAATAACAGCAACTTCTTTAGCAGTATCTAGTTCTTCTTGATTAAAAAATCTCCCATTTTGGATTTGAATATCTCTGACTTCTGGGTAGTTTAAATCTGTTCCATAAATGGGTGTTGAACTGTTTTGACCTCCATAAACAATTTGTGTATTTCGTACAAGGTAGGCAGAGACAATTTGGGCAGATGGTGCTTGTTGAGCGATCGCTTTGGCATCATCCCAAGTTAATGTACTACTAGAACCAATTCCTTGACGGATATTTCCGCTTCTAGCTGCACCAGAAAAAACTGAAAGCACATCTGGACCCAAAGCCTGTATCTGTTGCTCGGTTCCTTTCTGCACACCCTGCCCAACAGAAGTAATGGCGATTACTGAGGAAATCCCAATAATTACGCCCAGCATCGTTAAACCTGTGCGTAATTTGTTACTCCAAAGTGTCTCCACCGCCATTGACAATATTTCTAGCAGTGAGACAGTAGAGCTACTTTTCTGTTTAGGTAAAACCTTAAGCATATTGTGATATTTATAACTAACTTTTTGGCGTTGCACCAATTGAGGCATGAATCCACATGTAGAGACGTAGCACTGCTACATGTAGAGACGTAGCACTGCTACATGTAGAGACGTAGCACTGCTACGTCTCTACAAAAATTTTGGTATTAGATAAAATCATATTGATACATGAAATCAGCAACGCCAACTTTTTAAGGTGGACCACCACGACCACCGCTGCCACGACCACCACCTCCTCCCACACCAGGAAGAATTCCGCCTCGCGGTGTTGATTGCGGTCGTGATCCTGGGGGAAAGCTGAGTAATACCCTTTCGTTTCCTTTCAATCCAGATTTAACTTCAGTATATTTATCTACTGTAACCCCAGTCTGAATGCGAGTAAACACAGGTTGATTATCTTCTCCTGCTACAAACACACCTGTAGATTTTTCTCGGCGTACAACGGCTGCTGTTGGCACTACAAGCACATTTTCCAATTGACCCACTTGGAAATCTGTTGTTACATTCATTCCAGACCGCAACAGCTTTTCGGAATCCGAGACAATGGCTAACTTCACTTGAAAACTGGTAACATTTTGCTCTACGATCGCTTGAGCGGCAATTTGACTGACTTTACCCTCAAAGGTTTTTCCTGGATAGGCATCTGCCGTAATTGTCACTTTCTGACCAAGGCGGATTTTAGCAATATTTACTTCAGCGATATTTGCTACAACCTGATTTGTGGAAGCCAAGGATACAATTGAAGAAGATGTTGCACTAGATACAGCACTTCCTGAAGTAGTTGGCGTCACAAAAGCACCTGGGTCAGCATACTTTTGAGTTATAACACCATCAAAAGGTGCCCGAAGTATGGTGTCATTGATTTGAGTTTGAATCGTTTGCAGAGAACCGCGAGCGGAAGCTACCTGAGCGCGTGCTTGCTGAATATCTTCTGGACGCGAACCGGCTTTCAAAAGTGCTAAAGCTTGCTGTTTTTGCCTGACTACAGCTTGTGCTTGCTGAATATCTTCTGGACGCGAACCGGCTTTCAAAAGTGCTAAAGCTTGCTGTTTTTGCCTGACTATAGCTCGTGCTTGTTGCATCTCTTCTGGACGCGAACCGGCTTTTTGCAACCCTAGTGCTTGAATAGCTTCATTTACTTGACCTTGGGCACTGTCACGATCTGCACGGCTTTCGTTTACAATTTGAAGAGAAATGGCTCCAGAATTGTAAAGTTGCTGATTGCGGCGTAAATTATCTTCGGCTTTACTTAAAGTGGCTTGAGCGCTTTGTAAACGTGCCTCTGCTTGACCAATATCTTGAGAACGATTACCTACTTGTGCCTTTTGCAAATTTGCTTGAACTTCATCTAATGATGCTTGTGCTGAAGCAATATCTTGAGGACGATTACCTGCTTGTGCCTTTTGCAAATTTGCTTGAGCTTCATCTAATGATGCTTGGGCTGAAGCAATATCTTGAGGACGATTACCTGCTTGTGCCTTTTGTAAATTTGCCTCTTGTTGCGCTATTTGCGCTCTGGCTTGGGTGAGTTGTCCTTGCAAATTTGAATCATCCATATTCGCAAGTATCTGTCCCTCTTTGACTGTATCGCCTTCCTTCACCAGCAGTTTTTTTAGTATACCTGATTGTTTAGGACTGACGTTAATCGACTTTTCCGGCTTCACAGTTCCGTTCGCCGAAATCTTAATAGTTAAATTTTGACGAGATACAGGTTGTGTCAAAATTTTTGCCTTTGCTTCTTGTTTCTGAACAACCACAATCTGGCGATAAACTACGTAACCGACTCCACCCAAAAGACTAAATGTAACTAGCCAAGGTATCCAGTTAATTCTGCCCTTTTTCTTTTTTTCTGGTAAAAAATGTGTGGAATCTACAGACTGGGATGTATCTAATTTCATTTTTAATTTTCGGTGTAGAAATAACGGCTACCGAGAGACATTGTTGTAAAAACTTAAGTTAACTATAGTATGATAATTTTGTATTAAGAATTTCTTTTATCTGTAGAGTTTTCATTGAGACTGCATACACTTACACATTTTTTGTAGTTGTTGCTTTTGCTTTAGTGCAGAGGCTTTTGATATTCATCATATAAAATTAACTTAAACAATTATATGTATCAAAAGTTCTAAACTCATCCATGACCTTAGTCACGAATTTTGCTCTCTACATTATTGTGCGATCGCAAACTTGCAAGAACTAAGGTAAAAATAGGGGTTTCAGCCCTCGTGAACAATAGACATCTCCCAAAAAGACGTAGAGACGTAGCACTGCTACGTCTCTACAAGGGTTTCGGGCAAACTACCCTTGACTCAACATCAAACGGTCAAACAGCGTTTACCCTCACCTTGCCAATTATCTCAAGCGATCGCATTTGAAACCAATTTAAATTATAAAATACACTCATTAAATAAGTAGGCGCAATTAAACTTAAAATAGTGTCTTTCTTAGTAGTGAGCGGTTTACCGCTCGTATCAACGTTTTCAAGGGCTTCAGCCCTTACTACCTGACAAAACGTTTGAGCGATCGCACCTCAAACCAATTTAAGTTATAAAATGCATTATTAATAAATATCAAAAAAATAACATCCAAATGCGTAACAGCAAATATAAACAAGTTGCGTCTGCAATCTTTTATCTTAGTATTGTATTTAACAGTCAATTAGTATCAGCCACCGTAAGATTACCTTTACGCACCAAAAAGGCAATGGTGGTTTCAGCTAATCCCTTAGGAAGCGAAGCCGGCTTAGAAATGTTACAAAAGAAAGGTAACGCAGTTGATGCCGCAGTTGCCACAACCTTTGCTATTTCTGTAGTAGAACCTTTTTCGGCAGGAATTGGTGGTGGCGGATTTTTGCTCATGCATTCAGCGCAAACTGGAGAGATGAAAGCCCTCGATTTTCGCGAACGCGCACCATTAAAAGCTACCAAAAAGATGTACCTCGATGCTCAAGGTAAGGTGCGTCCAAATGTTAGTATTAACGGTTATTTGGCAGTAGCGACACCAGGAACAGTAGCGGGATTGTATGAATTACATCGTCGTTATGGTAAACTACCTTGGCAAGAAGTTGTGAAACCTGCCATCGCTCTAGCGAAAAATGGCTTCATCCTCAGTCAACAACCTACTTGGCGTTCTCTGCAAGCATATCCAGAACGCAAACAAGCAATTCTGGCTAACCCAGCAGCACGAGCAATTTTCACTCGCAACGGCGAATTTTATCAACCAGGGGAAAGGTTAGTACAGCGCGACTTAGGAAAAACTTTAGAAGCAATTGCCAAGAATCCCCAAGATTTTTATACCGGAAATATTGCGCGGGCGATCGCTTCCGACATGGCAAAAAATAATGGTTTAATTACACTCGAAGACTTAAAATCTTATAAACCAATTTGGCGCACACCAATTTGTGGTAACTTCCGCTCCTCTAAAATTTGCTCAATGCCACCACCTTCATCGGGAGGCGTTCACCTATTACAAATTTTAAACATTATTGGTGACACAGATTTAAAATCTTTGGGATGGCATCACCCAGATGCTTTACACTTAATGACAGAAGCAATGAAAATTGCCTACGCTGATCGCTCTGTATATTTAGGCGATCCCGATTTTGTCAAAGTGCCTGTACAACAACTTATCAGCCCAGCATACGCCAAAATGCGACGAGGGCAAATCACAATGGATCGCGCTAAACCCTCAACTGAAGTTAAGCCGGCAGAGATGGGGAAATGGGGAGTGGGGGAGACAAGGAAGACAAGAAAGACAAGGGAGACGAAAAGACAAACTCCCCCTGCCTCCTTATCCCCCTCATCCCCCTCATCCCCTCGTCTTCGCTACGAGGAGTCTCCGGAAACTACCCACATTAACGTTGTGGATGAACAGCGTAACGCGATTAGTTTGACTTTTACGGTAAACTATGCGTTTGGTTCTGGGGTGGTAGCGTCGGGAACTGGTATTTTGCTGAATGATGAAATGGATGATTTTGCAGCGGCACCGGGAGTACCGAATGCTTATGGTTTGGTGGGTAATGAAGCAAATGCGATCGCATCCCGCAAAACTCCTTTATCCAGCATGACTCCGACAATTATCACCGAAAATAATCGCCTCCGCATGGCAGTAGGTGCGGCGGGAGGTGCTACCATCATTACCCAAGTGCTGCAAATTATCCTGAATGTCTTAGAATACAAAATGGATGCAGGTGCGGCTGTTTCTGTCCCACGCATACATCATCAATGGCTTCCCGATGAGTTGCGAACCGAACCTTGGGGTTTAGATGCCGTGACTCTGCAAGAATTACGCCGTCGCGGACAAAATATTAAAGAAACTACTCCTTGGGGTAATGCTAATGCGATCGTTGTTACCCAAGATGGTACCTTGGAAGGAGCAGCCGATGCTCGTGGTGAAGGTTCCTCTAGAGGCTTTTGAAAAGTCAGCATAAAAAGAGTAGCATCTGTAACGCCAATTTATAATATTTTCTTTGCGTACCTCTGCGCCAAACTTCGCGTACCTTTGCGTTAAAAAAATCCAAAACTTAAGTTAGTGCCTGCAAATGTTCAGCTAAAGTTTGAAGTAAAAGCGGTTGTTCTGATTGGATAAAAAAATGATCCCCACGGAACATCTGTAAATTATAAGAAGCTATGGTGTGCGATCGCCATGCTTTCAATTCTTCAAGACTAGCCTCTTCGTCTTCTAAGCCACCAAAAACAGTAATTGGACATTCAAGTGGCGGTTCCTGGGCGTAAACATAAGTTTCCAACATTGCAAAATCTGCCCGTAGTATAGGCATGAGCAGTTCCATCAATTCAGTATTCTGCAATACTGAATCCGGTGTACCATTGAAACGGCGCAGTTCTTCAATGAACTCAGTGTCTGGTAGTGCATGAATAGGTGGCTTTGGTGACGGGATTTGAGGAGCGCGCCTAGCAGAAACAAATAGGTGAACTGGACTAAGATTATACTCTCTACGAAGTTGACGAGCAAGTTCAAAACTGACCAACCCACCGAGACTATGACCGAAGAAAGCGAATGGTTTGTCTAAATATGGGAGGAGGGCTGAAGTTAAAGTCGAAATCAAAGGTTGTAACCGTGAGAAAGGAGTTAACCTACTTTGGAGTCCCCGTCCAGGAAGTTCAATGGGACAAACTTCCACAGTGGTAGGTAGACTTGTTAGCCACCGGCGAAAAATGAGAGAACTAGCTCCTGCGTAGGGAAGGCAGAATAAACGCACCGAAGCATGAGGATTTGGATAGGGACAAGTAACGCAATTAAATATTTTTGTGGTTTGCATAGTCAAACTGTTCACCTAATAGTTATTTTATGTGAGGTTGCGCTTTATCGCCCTGCGCGATCGCGATCCAGGTGTGAGATTCTGCTGGCTATACAACAAACAAAGCCCACGCTCACCTAGCCGAACGGCAACTTTGCCTAATCGCGAAGGTGGGCTAATCAGACGCATCCTAATATCTACAATATCGGGAGTTTTTGGCATCTATCTAAAGATAGAAAAATTACCTTTATTCTGATTAGTATTTAATAATCAAATTAGCTTCCAATCGCGGTATAGTCAGTAAAAGGGTGAAAATTAGATTTTCTCCATTTTCCAATTCCGGTTGGGAAATTCTTACTACTGCTGTTTATTTCAATTTCATATTAGATGAAATGCTCTGTTGTTAATTCTTTGCCACTTAGCAGGGAAATACTAGTACAGTTCGGCAGAAACAGCAGGTAAGAAGATCAGGAAAAAACTTAAGCTTGTCTACCAAAAGGATAAATCATAAAACTTGTCAACCAAAAGGATAAATCATGAAACGCCAAATTTCTCTTGTCATCGCTTTATTGGTATCATTTTTGTTGATGTTTAGTCCCATTGCCAGGGCTGAGGAGATGAAACCTCAGACTTTTAGCACATCCGAACCGGTTGAGCTAAAAGTTGTTGAAATCCCACAAGATAAAAACAAAGCAGATTCACCATCAGAAGTAAAGGGTGAAGCTCCGGCTATTGATAAACCGGGGTTATCAGCCAAGGGGTGCGTCATATGTCCAGATGGTCGCTGGGGACGTTGGGCGTATGCGGATAGTCTTGATTATCAAAGCTGCCTAGCAACTTGTAACTAAGTACAGCTTTGCGTAAAATCCTAGTGTCTTTTTTTAACGCAAAGGGACGCAGAGTAAGCGCAGAGGGACGCAGAGTTTTTCTGAATTTAATTTGTTATGAACTTGTGCAATGTTGTCCTAAGATAACTCACTCATAAATTAGGCATAAGCAGATAAGCAGTGTTTTAAGAAAGCTTTTGCCTAGTTAAATATAAACAGGTAATTTGTACTAAATTTGAGGTGTTGCTGAATTCAGGGCATGAAAATGATTTTGCGTGATTTCAAAGAGACGAAGCATGTGCAACGTCTCTACACCAAAATTCATACATCTAATCAGCAACGCCGAATTTTAGTATTATAAAGGATTTATGAGAAAGCAGACGAACTATTTCTGGATTGCTGGTTTAGGGTTTTTATGCTTTCTGACTAAAACCGATTTGATTCAGGCACAAATTACGTCAGATAGGACTTTATCTACTGAGGTTTTAACCCCCAATAATCTCGACTTTACTATTATTAATGGAAATAGAGTTGGAAACAATCTTTTTCATAGTTTTGGAGAATTGTCTGTACCCACAGGTGGATCGGCTTTTTTTAGTAATGACTTGAATGTTCAAAATATTATTAGCCGGGTGACAGGTGGCTCAATCTCTAATATAGATGGCTTACTCAAAACCAACGGTTCTGCTAATCTTTTTCTGATTAATCCCAACGGTATTATCTTTGGTCAGAATGCCTCGTTAAACATTAATGGCTCTTTCGTGACTAGTACCGCGAATAATATCATATTTGCTGATGGCACACAATTTAGTGCTACTAATCTCCAAACACCACCACTACTAACTGTAAGTGTTCCTATTGGTTTGCAATTTGGGCAAATTGCTCAACCAATTCAAATTGAGGGGTCTACACTACGAGTTATGCCTGGTAATACCTTAGCTATCTTAGGTGGTAATGTATTAGTCAAAGGTGGCAGATTGATTGCACCAGGAGGACGAGTTGACTTAGGGAGTGTTGCTTCTAACAGTTCCGTCAGCCTGAGTCCAATTTCCGAAGGCTGGGCATTTGGATATGAAGGAGTGCAGAATTTCCAAGATATTCAATTATCCCAAGCTTTGATTGGTATAAATGGTGAAGGCAATGGTGGTCTTCAGTTACGTGGCAGAGATATTGCCATCGCTGACAATTCACAAGTAACAGGGTTTACTCTGGGAAAGAAACCAGGTCAACCTCTGTCAATCAAAGCATCTGAATCTGTAGAAGTAAGTAACGACAGCCAGTTACTTGGTGGGACTAGGCAAAACAGATTCGCGAGTGACATAAACATTGAAACGAAACGGTTGATTGTCCGTGATGCTGGATCTATAGATGCGTCTACCTCTGGTTCTGGAGCGGGAGGGAACATAACAGTAAATGCTTCGGAATCTGTACAGTTACTGGGTAATGGATTTTCTACAAGCTTAGGGACTCAGAGTACCAGTCGTAACAGTGATGCTGGGAATGCTGGAACAGTGAATATTTCCACCGGTAAATTAATTATCCGTGATGGAGGGCGAATATTAACTACTACCATTAGTTCAGGTAATGCTGGGACTTTGAGAATAGACGCCTCTGAATCTGTAGAAGCCAGCGGTATATCCGTACTAGATAGGAATTTACCTAGTGGTTTGGTTGCTGAGACTAGAACCAGCACGGCATCGATCCCAGCGACTGGCAATGGGGGGGACTTAATAATCAACACACAACGTTTGCTTGTCCAAAACGGTGGAAGCATCTCAACTGCTGCCATTAATGGTAGTAGAGGTCAGGCAGGGAGGTTAGATATAAATGCCTCGAATTCTGTGACAGTTACTGGCACCGGCATCGATCGCAATGGTCAGATTGTTCGTAGTAATTTGTTAGCTGCAAGCGATGGTTTTGGTAGTGCTGGCGATTTAAGAATTAATACTAACAAATTGACTGTCCGAGATGGGGCAGCAATTAGTGTGGCTAGTACTGGCTTTGGGAATGCAGGCAACTTAGAGATTACCTCTGATGTGATATTGCTCGACAATCAAGGAAAACTCACGGCTGACACCAGAGCAGGAGAGGGAAATATCAACTTGCGCTCTCTTAATTTAATATTGCGCCGAGGCAGTGCTATCACTACCAACGCCACAGGCAATAATATCACAGGCGGCAACATCAACATCGATGCCAACAATGGTTTTATCGTTGCCTTTCCTGGGGAAAATAGCGATATCAGTGCCAATTCTGTTGATTTTCGCGGCGGAAATGTAGCTATTGATGCCTCTGGTATTTTTGGTACTCAGTTCCGGAATGCACTTACTCTCGAAAGTGATATCACGGCTACTGGAGCAAATCCTTCCTTAAGTGGGAATGTGCAAATCAATACACCTGATCTAGATCCTACTCGTGGATTACTAAAACTATCCAGCGATTTTGCTGACCAAAGTCATTTAATTGCCCAAGATTGCCCAGCAAATCGAGGCGATGTATTTATAATCACCGGACGTGGGGGTTTACCACCTTTACCGAGTGAAGCACTGCGTAGTAATCAGACTGCAACCGTTAATTGGGTAACGGAGGGAGAGGGGGAGAGAATAACTAAAGTCAGTGACTCCAAGTTACCAAATCAAATTGTGCCTGCTACTGGTTGGGTAATTAACGACAAAGGGGATGTGACGTTGATCGCCTCTACTACTAAGACTACACCTGAAAGCTTAACTTCAACTACTTGTCCTGCATTGTAGTGGCACTTGGGATTGCAATAGACTTCTTGAGTGGAAAAAAATGTAGAGACGTAGCACTGCTACGTCTCTCGCGCTTCTGGATAACGCATATTTAGATCAGGTCGATGTCTCATATATATTACAATACGGTTGGTGTTAAGGATAATTGTAGGTTGGGTTGAAGGTCGTGAAACCCAACAAACCCCCCGAAAATGTTGGGTTTCGTTCCTCAACCCAACCTACGCAGTTTAAAGTTTTTGACGCTAACACCAAGCGTATTCATATATAGTAGACACCTCCAGAAAAGACGTAAAGACGTAGCAGTGCTACGTCTCTACATAATATGTAATCTACCGGAGATGATATGAGAAGAAAACGGTGGGGATTTATTGTAGGGGTACGACGTTTTATAAAGAATAAACTTTTTGCAGAAGTTAGGAAAAAACGTCACAAAAAACCTTTCCCCCTTCGCCTCTTTTTTGTTGCGTTGTTTATCACTTGGGTGATAATTTCATCACCAGTGTTTTCTCAAGGGCAACCGGCAAATGGTCAAGTATTGATTGAACAAGGTCGAAAACTCTATGAGGCTGGAGAGTTATCGACAGCGGTGATGATTTTGCAGCAAGCAGCTTCTTCTTTGGGAACTCAAGGAGATAAACTAGGAGAAGCGATCGCTTTAAGTAATCTCTCATTAGCCTTTAAACAACTTGGACAGTGGGAAAAAGCAGAAATAGCGATCGCACAAAGTCTGCAAATCTTAACAACCTCAAAAAATACCCCAAATTCCGCATCAGTTTTCGCGCAAACATTAGAAATCCAAGGAAATCTGCAATTAGAACTAGGTAAACCAGAACTTGCTTTAGACACATGGAAACAAGCTGAAAATATCTATGGGAAAATAGGTGATGAAGTTGGTAAAACTCGTAGTCTGATTAACCAAAGCATTGCCCAACAAGCTTTAGGGAAATACCTACTGTCTCGGATGACATTAGAGCAGATGTACTCCCGTCTAGAAAAGCAACCAGACTCATTGGTTAAAGCTACCGCTTTACGCAGCCTGGGTGATGTGGTGCAATTAATTGGTAATTTAGAACTATCGTTAAAAGTTTTGCTCGAAAGTCGGGACATAGCCGAAAAATTACAATCTCCTCCAGAAATAAGCGCTGCTTTGCTCAGTTTAGGTAACATTTACGCAACTTTAGGTAAGAGAGAATCGCACCACGATACTACAACTGTTGAAGAGTATACGCCCCTTTACTATTTAAGCACATCTGTTTTCACTAAAAGCCCAGGAGCTATCAAATTTTACCAACAAGCAGCGCAATATTATTCGGAAGCTGCTAACACATCTACTTCACCATTTGGACAAATCCAAGCACAACTAAATCGAGTGAGTATGTTGTTGGAACTACAAAAATGGTCGCAAGCACAACAATTATCGTCTGAGATACAGTTAAAGCTGACAAAAATACCACCCAGCAAGACGACGATTTCTGCTCAAATTAACTTAGCTCAGAGTTTGGTATACTTAAAACAAGCTACTAATGCAGAGATTCCGTCGTGGAAAGAAATTGCTCAAAGTTTGGCAACAGCGATTCAACAAGCTAAAAGCATTGACGATAAGCGTTCCGAAGCTTATGCTCTCGGTGCCCTTGGTGGATTGTATCTGAAAACTCAAGATATACCTAACGCGCAGAAGTTGACCCAGCAAGCTTTGATACAAGCTCAGGCAATTAAAGCTAAGGATATTGCTTATCTTTGGCAATGGCAATTAGGACAGATACTCAAAATTAAAGGTGATATTTCTGAGGCGATCGCGTTCTATACTCAAGCTGTAGATAGTCTAAAATTTTTACGCAATGATTTGATTACCCTAAATCCAGATGTGCAATTTAGCTTTCGGGATAATGTCGAACCTGTGTATCGGCAATTAGTTGATTTACTCTTGCAACCCGTAGGAGGGAGGGGGGGACAAGAGGACAAGGGGACAAGGGGACAAGGGGGACAAGGGGAGGGGGCGAATATTTCTTCTTTACCCTTTACCCCTCCTCAATTTTCAGTTAGTCAAGATAACTTAAAGCAAGCGCGAAATGTGATTGAAGGTTTGCAATTAAGTGAACTAGAAAACTTTTTTCGAGAAGCTTGTTTAGAAGCGAAACCAAAACAAATTGATGACGTAGTTGACAAAATTGATCCAACAGCGGCAGTTATTTATCCGCTGATTTTAAAAGACCGTATAGAAATTATTCTTAAGTTACCAAATCAAGCTAAACTTAGCCACTATACAACTTACAAAGAGGCAAAAGAAGTTGAACTAAACCTAGATAAATTAGGGCAATTTCTTAGAGAACCCGACCGGATTAATGATGTTCAGAAACTTTCCCAACAACTGTATGGTTGGTTAATTCAACCATTGGAAGTTGATTTAGCTCAGATGAACATAAAAACCTTAGTATTCGTCCTAGATGGTTCTTTGCGAAATATTCCTATGGGTGTTCTTTATGACGGGAAACAAAAACAATATTTAATCCAAAAGTATGCGATCGCTTTAGCTCCTGGTTTGCAACTTATTGACCCCAAACCTTTCCAACGACGAGAATTAAATGTTTTAATTGCTGGAGTTAGCGAACAACGTCAAATCGAAGGTCGCTCATTTGCTCCACTCAAGAACGTGGTAGTGGAATTACAGAAAGTTCAGTCATCGATACCCAAAAGTCAAGAACTTATAAATCGCACTTTTACAGAAAAAAATGTCCAAAATCAGATTAAACAAGCGCCATTTAGTATAGTTCACATAGCGACTCATGGTGAGTTTAGTTCTAACGCCGAGAAAACCTTTATTCTCACTTGGGAACAGCTGTTGAAAGTCAAAGATTTTGATAACTTATTGCGACTTCGTAATAGAAGCGATCGCGCAATTGAATTACTTGTCCTCAGTGCTTGTCAAACCGCTAGTGGTGACAAGCGAGCTACCTTAGGGTTAGCGGGAATAGCCGTGCGAGCAGGCACCCGCAGTACTTTAGCAACTTTATGGTCGGTAGAAGACCAATCAACTGCCGAATTAATGAATCTATTTTATCAAGAGTTAGCACAAGGCAAAACTAAAGCCGAAGCTCTGCGTCACGCTCAACTTGCTTTATTAGTTAAATATCAAACTCCTTATTTTTGGGTGCCTTATGTTTTAGTGGGAAATTGGCTTTAGATGGGCAATTGGTAATTAGACAACCGATGTGGAAATTAATTATACGCTAACTAAAACCCTTGATGAGACGTAGCATTGCTACGTCTCTACATGTATTTCATAACAACACAATCTGCTGTAACTTAAGGGTAGCTTTTCACTTCTCCGACAATCGGTTGTTGGGCTAAATTCTCCAAGTCAACATCTCGCAATAAATTAGCCCAATCATTAATCAAGACGGTATTTTTAGGTTCAGCCAAATGAAGTTTAGCTAACTCGGTTAAAGCTGAATACCAAATACCATTTTTAGCATAAATAGCAATGCGCGATCGCGGTGTATTATCTACTTGCAAAAGTCTCTCCAAATCTGGTTTAAGCGCTTCTCTTTGCACCCATCCCCGCACAAATACTGGGTTAGATAAATTTTGCTGACTACAGTAAATTTTAAAGTACCACTGATAGCTTTTGTTAAGTTCTAAGGTGACTGTAGATGGTACGCTGACGCTAACTATCCCTGCTGTTTCCGGCAGCTTAAAAGAAGTTCGGTAAACATCATTGTTTGCCTCATCCTGCAACGCAAACTCACCCCCGGATGTATTCTTAAACTGATAAGGGACAAAAAACCAAAAGGTAGGATGTTCCTCAACCGTTAAACCGGGATTGGAAGTGGGTATTAAGGCAGTAACTGGCACTTTCACCGGTGGACATTCTCCCCGACTTCCTGTTCCTACCCTTTTAGAAGGTCTGCCTCGACTTGATCCATCTACTTCTTTTTGATTGAAACGAATTTCTATATTAGATGAATCGAAATATGCCATAACTGGCATCATATAGGTGATGCACAGCGATGTCAAAATAATGGTATATGCATGTTTTATTTTTTTATTAATCATTAGTCACCTAAGTTAAAAGTCAAAGGTTAAAGGTCAAGGGTCAAGGGTCAAGCGTTAAGGCTTAATGGTCAAAGGTTAAGGCTTAATGTTCAAGCGTTAAGGCTTAATGTTCAAGCTTTTTCACTATTTTAAAATCGCCAAAAAGTCTGCTCTATAAGCTTTTTGACTTTTGACTTCACGGCGGTACTAGTCTTTAGTGTATAGTGTCACGATTAGACTACAAGTAACAAAAACCAAGGCTGAGGGTACAAGCGGTATCCATACCCCTTGTATGAATATATAAAGGCAAACTCCATATAAAATAATCAAACCGCAGGCGATCGCTATTCCTAAGTGTAATGGTGAGCGAAAGTACCAAGCAATTATACCTCCGACCATAGACCAACACCAGACCCAAATAACTTCACCCCATTTCGGCAAGACTGATAATAATGGTCTGCGATCCAACACAGCACTGAGAATGTGACTTACCATATGCGCTTGAACGACTATCCCTGACATCTTTTGGTAGGGCATTTTTTGCGCGCTGTAGGGAGTAGACCAATAGTCATGAAAGCTTTCCGCAGTGGTGCCAATCATGACAATGCGATCGCGCACTAAATCTGGCTTAAGTTCATTGTTGAGAACTTGTTTAAGTGTAACTTGTGGAGCAATTTCAGGTGAAGAACGCCAGTTTAACAGCATTTGATGACCTGAATAATCAATTCCGTGATAACCTCCGCTGTTTTCCTCCAAGCTTTTCAAGACGACATTGCCAAACTGAAAGTTTTTTTCGGGATTAAGTTGTGGTATAATTCCCAAATCAGCCAAGTAACGGCTAGCTAAACGAAAGCTCAAAGATTTGTCGGTTAAACAAGGAAGTGCTGGTGTCATCGCCAATAATTGTCGGCGGATAATGCCGTCGGGATCGTTTAAAACATCGCTAAATCCTTGGCGTTGCAAACTCACTTCTGGAGGTGCAGGGATACCAGGGTTTTTGTCATCTTCACTGGTTTTGCAGATTGCGAAAAAGCGATCGCTATTTTTCATTATCTTGGCTAAATCTGGATAATCTGCGCTGACTGAATTTTCGCGATAAATATCCAAGCCGATGGCACTCGGTTTAAACTCTTCTAATTTTCTCACAACGAGTGCCAAAGTTTTGTCTGATAATGAGCCTCCACCTCTTTCCTTGGGGGGTTGATCGCGAACATCAGCTTCGGTAACACCAACCACTAAGATGCGTTGATCTTGTGCTTCATAAGGACGCGATCGCATAACATGATCGAAAGACATGAGTTCTGACGACTGCAAAACACCAAGCGATCGCATTCCAATTATCAAAGCGGTTACCAACAAGCTGACTTGAAAAACCATCAGTAGAATACGTCGGCTTGGAAGGGATTTGCGGGTAGAAGTCAGAATCGGTTTTTGCCAAACTAGCGGGGAAGAGGATGGATTCTGACACATCACAGGTAACCAACTAGCACAGGGAAACTCATTTTCTAAACCTTGCAACCGATCTTGTGCTTCTCGCACTGCTAAGTAGAAAGACTCACCATCAGCAAATGCTGTGAGAAAATGCTTCAAAAATTCTTGTGCGACTAAATCCGGCACAGGTTCCCGCATGACAATCATTTGCGGAATCTGCAAAGAAGCTAAATTCCGCGCCAATCCCAGCCCATCGCAGGAGTTAAAAATAGCTAAACGTAACCCGCGAGCGATCGCAGCTTTCAGCGCATTTTTCAACTGGGCGATCGTCAGACAATCAGTTTTGTTAATATGAATTCGTCCGGTTTTTCGATCCTCGTTCCCTGACTCTGCCTGGGAATATTCAGTTGAACCATGTCCCGCAAAAAAGAGAATATCCCAACCCTGTTTATCCCACAACCATTTATCTAACTCTTGTCGTTGTGGCTCTACGAGAAAAACTGTTTCAGCACCTGGCAATTCTTCTAAAATTGCTCTATCTTTTTGTACATCAATTCCTTCACTATTACCAATAATCGCTAATATTCTTAACTTATTCCCTGGATTTTTAGGTAATGGCTTAACTTGTTCAATTTCCGCTGCACTGATGCCAACAATACTTGATTGATAATCTTCAAAAAAATTCCACAGATGCCAAGGAAGCCGTTTCACCTCTTCGTCTTCTGTTACCAAAATTACCCTAATTTCATCATTAGGAGCTAATGTTGTGCGTAATTTTTGGTCAATATTGCGAAATGCCTCGGACTTCAGCCAAGTATTAATTCCCTTAGATAAATCATCACATAAATTAATAAAATCCACCGAGGAAATATTCGTTACATCCTCTTCATCTATTTCAATTTCTTCATCTTCTTTATTTATGTATCTCCGCCAACTTAAACTAGGATAAAGCGCTTCATAGAGCAACTGATAAAGTAACTGCCAACGCCTGTAGAGTTGCCAAAGCGACGATGCCGGTGGTAAGCTGCCTGTATGCATGGCAATGGGATTGCCTTCTTCCCATAGCTGAACTGTCACCGAGGGAAAGCCTCGCTTTAAGTCACCTTTTCCCAAATTCAATACAACTAATTTACTCATGCCTGGAAATTAAGCAGCGCTTAAAGCACAAAGTCTTCTTGAATACTGATATCACCAAAAACTATTTTAATACTAAATTTCTTTCCAGGATAAGATTTAAATTTCTTTAATTGAATCAAATGATCGTGATTTCTTGATTCTACTTCCTGGAGAATTTTCCCTGATTCCGAGAGCAAAAGCAGTCTGAGATGGGGTATCAAGTAAATTTCTTCATTTGCTGGATGCAGTTGCACACGAATACTTATTTTTTCATCCAACTCTGATGTTAAACCCAGTAGCAGCACAACGGAAGTACCACCCAATTGCATCCCCAAATCAATTAACTTAGCTCGCTTGACACGGAGGTCATTCAACATCACATCAGTTCTAAATTGAACGGCTAAAGTTTTCTGTTGTGAGCTAATAACCGTATCAAAAGATTGCCAACCCACTTCAAAGATATTTTCAAACCATTGGCTCAAATTATTTGCTAATTGATTGTTATTTATTTTTTCTAGCCGTCGATGATAGAGACGCTGCCGATATTCCTCCACTGCTAGTAATGCTCCCCACATTTCAAAAGGTACGTCTAAGCGAGGTGAATAAAAGGTGAACTTACTTAGTTGATCTAATAACTTCTCTACTTGTGTAGTTGATATCGATAAAGGTTCTATTTCTAGTTTCTCAACAGGGCAAACTTCTCGTGCTACCCACATCACATTCAAATCTGTAATTAAATCTTCTACATCCAAAGAGTAAGTTTGATCCAAAGAATCATATTTAGCTTCCTTCCTGATTTGTTGATGAGTCGCGTATCCCCATACCCCAAACCAGCGTTCTTCCAAGTTTAATTCCACAGCTAAATAATAATTACCTGCCCAGTTAGGAATATCAACCCATTCTTGGGGAATCCGCAACTCTTGAAAATTACTTTTATCGGTAGGAATTAGCACTACTTTAGTATCACCGATGGTTAGCATTGTCCCATTTACGACTTCCCAGACGCTGGCTAGCTGCTCGTCATCTAGCCAAACATTGATAGTTTCTCGCAAATCGGGGTCTTCTTTCAACCAAGCACAAAAAATATGCAAACACAGATTATTAAGGTAGGCATTCCAACTGCCAGATGTATGAGAATAAGGCTTTTGTTTAGATAATCGCCATGCGTGTTCTTGTGCTTGATCTGATATTTCTAACCATAATCTTTCTGGATAAATTATCATTAATTCATTTAAGTCAGATGTCATCTTAGTTCACCCTTTATTAGCAACATAAAGTTTGCATTTTATCCATTCCTCAACAACAATATCTATTTTAAATTCAACTAAATCTAGAGATTTTGTAGCTAAATTCATATTTATTTCTAATTCTTGCTTAAAAGAATTTATTAAATGGTGTTTTATCTCTCGATGCATATTAGGTGCTTCATATAGGTCAATAATCAACGGTTTTACTCGTTCCTGTTTCAGCATATTTATTTCATTAGTTAGAGTTAAAAACTTTTTTGAATGATTGCATTGCTGTTCAATTTCATTCAAAGTCGAATATAACAATTTTTGACAGAGCGACTGCAAGCACTCAACCATAGCGTCTTTTATTCGTTCAATATCTTTGTCATCATTTAAACAAATTTCTGGGTTAATTTTCTGCCACTGATTAGCTAAATCTTTTAAAAGATTTTTATTGTATCTTGCTAAGTGACGAGCCACTTGATATTGCTTTTGCAATTCGGGATACTTACTTTTTAAAACAGCAGCTATTTCAATTTGAGTTAAATTTAATCCTAGCAAAAGTTTCAAGATTATTTGTCCGACTTCTGGCATATTTGAAAATAATTTCCAGATGATAGATTGGACTTGTTCTGATGCTTCTTCTTGTAAAAGTGTATCCCAAGGACTAGGTATCAAGTCAGATATAGTATCATATTCCTCCATAGTAAAAAAACGTTTGGTGCGGTAATTGCGAGCAGCTTTAATGCAAGTTGACAGCATGTCTTGAATTTTCTCTACTGAACTTGCTATAGAAGAATTTAGTTGATTTTGCCGTTGATTGTAGCGAAAAGTAATTTGGGTTAATTGGGTTTCACTTGGATATTTTAAATTTCTATTGACTAAGCTCTGGTTAGGTTGATAAATTTCATCTAAGCATTGCCAAACTAAGCAGTATGATGGAATTTGGTTGTTGTTTATCCCTTGATAAGTTAAAGCTTCTCGCAATTCTTTATTAGTTAAATTTTTTAACAACCCATAATCAGAAAATTTATCTCTTCTTGCCTCTATATCTTGTCGATAAATTGTATTGTTGACAAAACGTACTAATGCAGTTTTAGCATAACCTTCTATATTGGTCTGCGGATGCTCAAAATTAAAATTTCTGAAAAGTTTAGCGGGAGGATTTGCCGCTGAATTAGCTATCTGAAAATATTCTTCTAATGGGTATTTGTGCCGGAGAAACTTAAATCTTTGATAACTTTTTTGAGAAGCCCACAAACAAGCTTCTTGTAAGTAAGCTGATAAGTGTCTTCCTGCTATTGAAGAAGATAGTGAGACACAACATTTGCCTGTGGCAGTTTGAATTGGTGTTTGTGTATCTTTGTTGTTCTCTGCTTCTCTACTCTGGGAATGGGATACCTCGATTAAACTTTTCAAAAAATATCGTGCCCAAAATTCCTTATTAGCTTCTGGTTCAGACTTGACTAAATGTTTTATACAACGTTCAAGTTCTGGATCTGTGTGCCAAATCAGGTTTCTAGGAATATTCGCGTTTCCGAAGCTCAGAAACGTCGAGAACTTTTCCACGATGTCTTCACGTTTTTTCATGAAGTTTCCTCTTGCTGGTTGTCAACGAGTGTTCATAACCTTGTCTGGGATGGTTCTACTTCATTGATGGGACTCACCTAAGGTTAATTATGCACTTAAGCCAGATTTTGAGTAGGGAGGAGGTGGCACTGCTTGATTAGACGTAGCACTGCTACGTCTCTACATTCTTTTTCACTCCTATGTCTAATAGACATCGACCGAATTGAACTATGCGTTGCCCCAAACCCTTGATTAGACGTAGCACTGCTACGTCTCTACATTGTTTTCTGGAGATGTCTAATGTTCAGATGTTGAAATTTTCAAACTGAGTTTGGGAATTATATATTTAAATAGCACCAAAACATCGTCGCTTAAGAGCGATCGCTTTGGGAAGGATTTTATTTTACGCCAACTGATGTCACTGAAAACGATCGCCACCCGCACCCAACTTGCCCATAAAGTACCATTACGCCTTGTTTTGGTGGTTCCGTTTGTTCTGCAAATCTTTGCTGCGGTGGGACTTGTGGGTTATTTATCTTTACGCAACGGACAAAAAGCGATTAATGATTTGGCAACTCAGTTACAAACTGAAGTGAGCGATCGCATCGATCAGCACCTAGATAGTTACTTAGCTACTCCCCATCAAATTAATCAACTTAATGCAAATAATTTTAAGTTAGGCTTGCTTAACCTGCGAGATTTCAAAGGTATGGGGCATTATTTTTGGAAACAAATACAGGTGTTTGATGTCAGTTATATTTCCCTCGTACTGCCAACAAGCGAATTTGCGGGAGCTGGCTATTACAAAGATCCCAACCATGCGGACATTGAGGAAATTTCCCGCAATCACAAAGGTAAAAACTACATCTATACCACAGATAACGAAGGAAATCGCACTAAATTAACATTTATCGAAGACTACGATCCTGTAGCAGAAGATGCTTATCAAGCTGCGTTCAAAGCGGGCAAACCCTTGTGGAGTAAAGTTTATCCGTGGAATGATGCTCCAGATATTATATCTATTTCTGCTAGTTACCCCCTTTACGATGAAACCCACACTTTCATCGGAGTTTTAGTCACTGATCTGCGTCTTTCCCACATTGATCAGTTCCTCCGGCAATTACTAATTAGTCCAAAAGGCAAAACCTTTATCTTAGAGCGTGACGGGTTACTTGTAGCAAGTTCTGCAACTGAAGCGTCCTACACAATCGTAAATAAAGAGGCAAAACGTCTCAAAGCTTCAGAAAGTAAAGATACCTTAATTCGAGCCACGGCACAGCATTTAACTAAACACTTTGGCAATTTAAACCAAATTAAAGCTAGCCAATACTTAGAATTTACCCTCAACGGTGAGCGCCAATTTGCTGAAATTACGCCCTGGAAAGACAAATATGGTCTAGATTGGCTGATTGTGGTGACAATACCAGAGTCTGATTTTATGGGGCAAATTAATGCCAACACCCGCATTACTATTTTGCTCTGTTTATTAGCTTTAGGAGCAGCTACGTTTTTAGGTGTGATTACCTCTCGCTGGATTGCAAAACCGATTTTTCGATTAATTCAAGCATCTGAACAAATTGCTGCGGGAAATTTAGACTCTTCTATGGAAATTGTCGGGGTGAGAGAAATCAGTATTTTGGCACAATCTTTTAACAAAATGGCAAAACAACTGCAAGAGTCTTTTACAGAATTAGAAAATCGAGTTGCAGAACGTACAAAAGAATTGAATTTAGCCAAAGAACAAGCTGAAGCTGCCAACCTTGCAAAAAGCGAATTTTTGGCAAACATGAGCCATGAATTGCGAACTCCTCTTAATGGTATTCTTGGCTATGCTCAAATTCTCCAACGTGATAGAACTGCTACTTCTAAGCAACAGGATGGAATTAGCATCATTTATCAGTGCGGTACGCATTTGTTGACATTAATTAATGATATTTTAGAAATATCTAAAATCGAGGCACAAAAGTTAGAACTATATCCCACAGATTTTTATTTGCATAACTTTTTATTGGGAGTTCGAGAAATATGTAGCATTAAGGCAGAACAAAAAGAAATTAATTTCGATTATCAACCACTCAATCATTTACCTACAGCTATTCATGCTGATGAAAAACGTCTGCGTCAAGTGTTAATTAATTTGTTAGGAAATGCTATAAAATTTACTGAACAAGGTAATGTAAAATTCCAGGTTAGTGTGCTGACTAATTCGCCTGATTTTACAGATTATCAGGTTGGAATTGATAACGGAATTAATACTGCAACAAGCACAAAAATTCGCTTTCAAGTTGAAGATACTGGTGTAGGAATCAAACCCGAACAGTTAGATAAAATCTTTTTGCCTTTTGAACAGGTAGGAGATATAGCACAGAAAGCGCAAGGAACTGGTTTAGGACTGGCAATTAGTCGCCAAATTGTGGAAATAATGGGCAGTAAAATTCATGTTGAGAGTATTTATGGTAAAGGTAGTAAGTTTTGGTTTGATTTAGATTTAATAGAAGCAACAGATTTGATTAAGTTAGAAAAAAACAACTTTGAGCAAAATATAATTGGTTATCAAGGTGAAAGACGGAAAATTTTGATTGTTGACGATCGCTGGGAAAATCGGGCTGTTATTGTAAATTTGTTACAACCAATTAATTTTGAGGTTATTGAGGCAAAGAATGGACAAGAGGGTTTAGAAAAAGCTCAAAAGTTTCTGCCAAATTTAATTATTACTGACTTATCGATGCCTGTAATGAATGGCTTTGAAATGACTCAAACTTTGCGGAATTTAGCAGAATTTAAAAATGCACTAATTATTGCTTCTTCTGCTAGTGTGTTCAGCTTGGATCGTCAAAAAACTAGAGAAGCTGGCTGTGATGATTTTCTTCCTAAACCTGTCCAAGCAAGAAACTTATTTGAGCAATTACAGAGTTATTTAGGGTTGGAATGGATTTATGAAACTAAGGATAACTCAGAACTAGTTGCGGAAAGTCAAGAGGCTTTTATTAAACTAGATGAAATGGTTATCCCCTCAAGTCAAGAACTTACCAATCTGTATCAAGCTGCTAAGGGTGGTTACGTTTTGCGAATTATAGAGGAAGCTAACCGAATTCAGCAGCTAGATTCTAAATATACAGCTTTTGCTAACTCTATATTAAAGTTAGCGGATGAATTTGACGATGAAGCGATCGCTAATTTAATTCAACCTTTTATTTTGTAAAATTTTTATGCGAAGTACTTACCAAGATACTATCTTAATTGTTGATGATATTCCCACTAATATTAAAGTATTGCTTGATTTTTTAGATTACTCTAATTTTAATGTATCTGTAGCTAAAAACGGTGAAAGTGCGCTGAAAAAAGCCCAAGATGAATTACCACAATTAATTTTGTTAGATGTGATGATGCCGGGAATTGATGGATTTGAAACTTGTCGTCGTCTCAAAGCTAATCCCAAAACTAGGGAGATTCCAGTAATTTTTATGACAGCTCTTTCTGATGTGGTAGATAAGGTAAAAGGTTTGCAATTAGGAGCAGTTGATTACATTACTAAACCTTTTCAACACCAAGAAGTATTAGCTCGAATTAATGTCCATTTAGAATTGCGTAAAACTCAACTTAAGTTAATACAGCAAGAAAAAATGTCTTCTTTAGGACAATTAGTTGCAGGGGTAGCTCACGAAATTAACAATCCCATGAATTTTATTGAAGGTAATTTACATTTTGCGGTAAAATATATTGATCAATTGTTAAAATTGCTGCATTTATATGAAATTCATACCTCTAATCCTATTCCAGAAATTCAAGATTATTCTCGAAAAATTGAACTAGCATTTATTAAAGAAGACCTTTCTAAGCTGTTAACATCAATGATGGTGGGAACTGAGCGAATTCAAGAAATTGTGCGATCGCTAAGAATATTTTCTCGCTTAGATGAAGCTGAACCCAAAGCAGTAAACTTGCATGATGGCATTGATAGTACTCTGATGATTCTCGGTATTCGTCTCAAACAAGCTCAAAAGTATTCAGAAATCGAAGTAGTTAAAGAATACGGTAATTTGCCTTTAGTTGAATGTTGTGCAGGGCAAATTAATCAAGTTTTTATGAATATCTTAGCAAATGCCATAGATGCAATACAAGAGTCCTTTGTTCAAAAAAAAGGACTAATTAGAATTACTACAGAAGTTACACCAGACGAAAAGAGTGTCTTAATTCGCATTGCCGATAATGGAGTAGGAATATCTGAGGATGTAATACAGAAAATCTTCGACCAATTTTTTACCACTAAATCTGTAGGAAATGGAACAGGCTTAGGGTTAGCGATCGCTTACTCTATTGTAGTCGAAAAACACGGCGGAACTTTAACTTGCCACTCCAAGTTGGGAGAAGGAACAGAGTTTCTGATTACCTTGCCGCTAAATAAAAATAATGAGACGTAGCATTGCTACGTCTCTACGTCTTTTCTACCAGATGTCTAATAGACATAGGCGTAGAAATTAATTATGCGTTGCCCCAAACCCTTGTAGAGACGTAGCACAGAATAGTCTTTACCTCTTTTCCAACAGATGTCTAATGCCCAATCCCACAATGCGATCGCGCAAACATATATGATGATATAGAATCAACTTGGTAGCCGCGCAATGATTCAAATAGCACTATGTAGTTGTCGAAAGCCCTTAACAGTGTCATAAAGAAATGGTAAAGGGCTAACCCTTACCGTATTGGTTGTTAGCACCTCAGCAGGGAGTGGATTAATCTATCATTGTCATGACTGAACTCAAACTACGCCTACAAGAGGGAGATAATGACACAACGGTGACGGTGAATCAAGATGTATTCACCATCGGACGTTTGCCCGAATGTGACTTCTACTTACCTTTTGGGGGAGTTTCTCGTTGCCATGCTCGCTTAGTGAAAACTGCCGGCGATGTGTGGACTATTGAAGACTTGGGCAGCAAAAACGGCACGCAATTAAATGAACGTCTTGTCACCTCTCCTCAAAAGTTGCAGCACGGCGATATTGTATGGTTAGGCGATGTTAGTTTACTAGTATTGTATGCAAATTATACTGAACCACCACTCAGCCCCAGACAACAGGAAGTTGCTGAACAAAGAACAATTCTTCGCAATGTTGAACAATTACAAGAAAAATGGATAGAACCCAACGGTAAAGACGGCAAGACAACCAATAAAGACCAAACCATTGCCCGACTCAAAGACTTAGTAGATATAGCCAAGAATCTGTGTGCAGCCGCATCTATTGAAGAGATTTTCTCACAGGTGCAGCAAGTTATTTTTCGTTACCTCGACAGTATCGATCGCTTGGCATTGTTAATTGATGTGCATGGAGACGGTAAACTGGAGTTAATGAACTCTGCTACTAGAAAAGTTTCCCAACAACGAAATTTAGCAGCCGATGGTAGTTGGATTAGCCGTAGTATCTGCCAAAATGTATTTGCCGAAAAAGTCGCGATTCAAACTGCTGACGCTCAAAAAGATGACCGATTTGCTGAAGAACACAGCATTTTAATCAAAGGCATTCGTAGCGCAATGGCTGTACCTTTATGGGATGAAAATAAAGTTGTCGGCGTTCTTTATGCTGATGCTACCCTTTCTTCTTATCATTGGGGAAATGAAGGCGAAGAAGAACTCAGTTTCTTTTCAGCTTTGGCAAATCTTGTTGCTTCTAGCGTTCAACGTTGGTTGTTGGTAGAAAAACTCAAAACTGAAGAAGTGATTCGCCAAAGATTAGAACGCTATCATTCTCCCGCAGTTGTGCAGCAGTTGATATCTGTGGGAGGATTGCCTAATGGTCGTTTAGCACCCGTAGAAACTGAAATCAGCATTTTATTTGCCGATTTAGTGGGGTTTACAGCAATTTCTGAACGAGTTACACCAACAGAAGTTGCTCAATTATTAAATAATTTATTTGAAGAAATGTTACAAGAAGTGTTTGGCTGGGGCGGCACTTTAGATAAATATATTGGCGATTGTATTATGGCATTTTTTGGCGCACCGGAACTGCAATTAGATCATGCAGATCGAGCCGTTGCTGCTGCCAAGGGTATGTTAACTCGTCTTGAACAGCTTAACGCCAATGGTTTTTGGCAAGAATCGCTACAATTACGTGTTGCGATTAACAGTGGTAAGGCTGTTGTTGGCGATGTCGGCAGTTCCCAAAGAGTTGATTATACAGCTTTGGGCGCAACTATTAATCTGGCGGCGCGGATGGAAGCTGTTTGTCCTCCTAGTGAATGTGTCATCAGTGAAGTTACTTACAAAATGCTTTCGCAATCCTGCGACTTTCAAGAGATGGGACATTACCGTTTTAAAGGCATTAATCGGTTAGTCAAGGTTTATCAGACGAAAATGCATCATTTGGGAAATGGATAGTGGTAGAGACGTTCCGGCGGAACGTCTGTACAGCTAGAGACGTTCCGCCGGAACGTCTCTACGGAACTATCAACCAACAATTCAGTATAAATACAGATAAAAAACGTATATTTTATTTGATTTAAGTTTTGAAACTTTAACATTCAGAAAACCAAATCTTGTTTAACAGTCTAGAATTTGGGTGGTAGCTGCCGCAATTACTATGTGTAAGACGATAAAGCTACTGTAAGTTATTTTAAACGGGAAGTCAGGTTATGGCGATCGCCACCATTAATCCCGCTACAGGGGAAACACTAAAAACTTTTGAGCCGCTAACTGATGCGGAAATTGCTGCTAAGTTGGATTTGGCAGGTTTGGCTTTTGATGAATATCGCAAAACTAGTTTAGTAGAGCGTGCGATCGCTCTACAACAAGCTGCTGATATCTTAGACAAAGAAAAAGCTGACTTTGCTAAAATAATGACCGTAGAAATGGGCAAACCTTACAAAGCTGCCATTTCTGAAGTCGAAAAATGTGCCGCTGTCTGTCGCTACTACGCTGAACACGCTGCTAATTTTCTCGCCGATGTGGAAGTGAAAACCGATGCTAGCCGTAGTTTTATCCGCTATCAACCATTAGGTATAATTCTCGCCGTCATGCCGTGGAATTTCCCCTTTTGGCAAGTATTCCGCTTTGCTGCACCAGCACTGATGGCAGGTAATGTCGGCTTACTGAAACACGCTTCTAATGTGCCGCAATGTGCCTTAGCAATTGAGGATATCATCCAGAGGGCAGGTTTTCCCAAAGGTGCTTTTCAGACACTATTAATTGGTGCTGCAAAAGTAGCAGACTTAATGGCTGATGATCGAGTCAAAGCTGCCACCTTGACAGGAAGCGAACCCGCCGGTGCATCACTCGCTGCTGCTGCGGGGAAACAAATTAAAAAGGTCGTCTTGGAATTAGGCGGAAGCGATCCGTTTATCGTGTTAGAAAGTGCTGACTTAGAAACAGCAGTTGCAACAGCGACTACAGCGCGGATGTTGAATAACGGGCAATCATGTATTGCAGCGAAACGTTTTATTGTGGTGGAAGCGATCGCTGATAAATTTGAAAAACTACTCCTAGAAAAATTCCAAGCGCTAAAAGTTGGTGATCCAATGTTACCAGATACTGACTTAGGACCTTTGGCAACTCCCGGTATTCTCCAGGAATTAGACCAACAAGTGCAAGAAAGTCTCAAAACTGGGGCAAAAATTCTCATCGGTGGACAACCTTTAAGCGATCGCCCTGGTAACTACTATCCGCCCACGATTCTTATTGATATTCCCACAGATAGCGCCACCGCACAAGAGGAATTTTTTGGACCTGTGGCAATGTTATTTCGGGTTCCCGATATCGATGCGGCAATCAAGCTTGCTAATGATACACCCTTTGGTTTAGGTGCAAGCGCTTGGACGCAAAATGAAAGGGAAAGCGATCGCTTAATTTCCGAAATCGAAGCCGGTGCCGTATTTATTAATAGTATGGTAAAATCCGACCCCCGAATGCCTTTTGGGGGTATTAAACGTTCTGGATATGGACGGGAATTAAGTATTCAAGGCATACACGAGTTTGTCAATGTTAAAACTGTGTGGATTAAGTGATTTTAACCGCAGATGCACGCGGATGGACGCAGATAAAAGAGGAGATTATCCGCGTTTATCTGCGTCCATCTGCGGTTGTTATATCTTTTGCTAATAAGGAAATGAAATGAATACAGCGGATCTACTGGTACAGTGTTTAGAAAATGAAGGTGTGCAATACGTTTTCGGACTCCCTGGAGAAGAAAACTTGGACGTTTTGGAAGCATTGAAAAATTCTTCCATTCAATTTATCACCACCCGTCACGAACAGGGTGCGGCATTCATGGCAGATGTCTACGGACGCCTGACTGGAAAAGCCGGGGTGTGTCTTTCTACACTCGGTCCTGGGGCGACTAACTTGATGACGGGTGTCGCTGATGCTAACCTGGATGGTGCGCCTTTGGTAGCGATTACGGGGCAAGTGGGTACAGATAGAATGCACATCGAATCGCATCAATATTTAGATTTGGTAGCAATGTTTGCCCCGGTGACAAAGTGGAATAAGCAGATTGTGCGACCGAGTATTACACCGGAAGTTGTGCGAAAAGGCTTTAAAGTAGCGCAAAGTGAAAAACCTGGTGCAGTTCACATCGATTTGCCCGAAAATATTGCCGCCATGCCTGTAGAAGGGCAACCTTTGCAGAAGTATAATATTGAAAAAACCTATGCTTCTTTTGCGAGTATTCGGGCAGCAGCAGCAGCAATTTCTCAGGCGGTTAATCCGTTAATATTAGTGGGGAATGGAGCCATTCGCGCTCACGCTAGTGATGCTGTCACGCAATTTGCGACCCAGATGAATATTCCTGTTGCCAATACATTTATGGGCAAAGGTGTAATTCCTTATACTCATCCTTTGGCATTGTGGTCAGTGGGATTGCAACAGCGAGATTTTATCACTTGTGCCTTTGATAGTGCAGATTTAGTGATAGCGATCGGTTATGATTTGATTGAGTTTTCCCCCAAAAAATGGAATCCTAGCGGCAAAGTTCCCATTGTTCATATTGGGGCAAGTCCAGCAGAAATTGATAGTAGTTATATACCCTGTAGTGAAGTTGTCGGAGATATTTCTGATTCTCTGAATGAGATTTTAAAGTTAGCAGATAGACAAGGTAAACATAACCCATTTGCCATCAACTTACGGTCAAGTATTCGTGCCGATTACGAACAATATGCTAATGATGATGGATTTCCGATAAAGCCACAAAAGTTAATTTATGACTTGCGGCAAGTGATGGGACCAGAAGATATTGTTATATCTGATGTCGGCGCACACAAAATGTGGATTGCCCGTCATTATCATTGCCATAGTCCGAATACTTGTCTGATTTCTAATGGCTTTGCCGCAATGGGAATTGCGATTCCTGGTGCTTTAGCGGCAAAACTCGTTTATCCGAATCGTAAAGTTGTAGCTGCAACTGGTGATGGTGGATTTATGATGAATTGCCAAGAATTAGAAACAGCTTTGCGCGTTGGTACACCTTTTGTCACCTTAGTTTTTAATGATGGTGGTTATGGTTTAATTGAGTGGAAACAAGAAAATCACTTTGGCAAAGGTAGATCATCTTTTGTGCATTTTGGCAATCCCGATTTTGTCAAATTTGCCGAAAGTATGGGTTTAAAAGGCTACCGCGTTGAATCTGCGACTGATTTAGTTCCGATTCTCAAAGAAGCTTTGGCACAAAATGTACCAACAGTCATAGATTGTCCTGTGGACTACCGCGAAAACAGCCGCTTTAGTCAAAAAGCCGGCGAGTTGAGTTGCGAAGTCTAAGAAAAATGGGCGGGGGAACCCGCCCGTATAGGAGTTAACAGTAGAACAACTTAAAGAACTATTCCGGCTCTCGTACTTGTTAACCAAAATATTTCTACCCATATATTTACAGGACTTACGTAGAATTATAGAAAAACGAACCGCCAAGTACGCCAAGTACGCCTTCGCGAAGCGTCTCGAAGAGAAGAAATAAGGTTTGAGAGAGTTTTTGCGTAAGTCCTAATTTAGTCAGAAGATATAGCGCTTGTCGTTTGAATCAAGTACAGATTTATCTGCGTCGAGGGTGCGTTCATCTGCGGTTCCTTAATTCTTTGATGTATTGCACCCAACTGCTCATTTGTTTAGATACACAAAAGGAAGACTGAATAAATGCCTTTTAGTAGTTACAAGAGTATTAGCGTTGTTGCCAAAGAATTTCAGATTAAGTATGTTCGAGATAATTTCATTAGAGAAACACATTTTGAAATTAGTGAGATTTTTCGACAGGAATTAGATTTGATTTTTAATGAAGGAGTGTTTGATAATTCCGAAATTGCTATTTGTGAGAATATCATTTATCCAGTATTAAAAGAAATATGGAAAGCGTATCGGAGTAAATTTCTAATCTGGAGTCACCAAACATTGATTTATGATGATAAGTTGTGCGGCATTCCTGATTATATATTGGCAAAGCGATCGCCTCTTGGTACAGTGGTTTTTGATAAGCCATATTTTGTCTTAGTTGAAGCAAAGAAAGAAAGCGACTTTACCGAAGGTTGGGGTCAGTGTTTCGCTGAAATGCTAGCCGTGCAGCGGATTAATAACGAACCAGAAAAGACTACATTTGGAATTGTTTCTAATGGAGCAATTTGGCAGTTTGGCAAGCTAACTTTAGATATTTTTACACAAAATAAAACTTTCTATACAATTCAAGACTTAGAGCAGCTATTTGCAGCTGTTAACTATGTTTTTCAACAATGTGAATTACAATTAGATAATTAAGGCTATAGCAGTTTTCAGGAGCATTATGTCTAGCTTTCAAACTTTTTCTGACGTCGAACTCAGGTATTAAAAGGTAGGAAAATAAAAATCAAAATTTATGAATAGCAAAGAATTAGCGCAATACATCGAAGCCACGAATGGCATCAGCAAACCTTGGCTGTTGGTGCAACTACGACTGAAAAAACTCCAAGAACGTCAAGGGACGCTTTCAGAAAATGACTACGCCAATGAATTAGTGGACATACACCAAGACTTGATGAATTTGGGGGAATGGTGGCGCGGCATTGAAAATGAAGTGTTTTGATTAGCACACAACGCCCTGCGCCGAGCGCACACAACGCCCTCAGGCTATAAGCCTGGGGCTACACAAACGAAGCCCACCTGCGTGGGCTAAATTAGGTGCATATTCATACAGAAATGGAGTTAGGAGTGAAAAACTCACCAACTATGCACTTTTGACTTTATACTCATCTACTGTGGACTAATGACCATTGACTATTGACTAAGTATTATGGATTATCGGGATGCAGGAGTTGATGTAGAAGCGGGTCGAGCTTTTGTAGATCAAATTCGCAATTTGGTCGAGGGTACCTTTCGACCGGGAGTAATTGGCTCCTTGGGTGGCTTTGGTGGCTGCTTTCAACTACCGGGGGGTTTCAAGGAACCCGTTTTGGTTTCTGGGACGGATGGTGTGGGTACAAAGCTGAAAATCGCTTCTGCTCTTAATCGCCATGATACTGTTGGGATTGATTTGGTGGCGATGTGCGTTAATGATGTGCTGACATCTGGCGCCGAACCGCTGTTTTTTTTAGATTATGTAGCTACAGGTAAGTTAGAAAAAGAGCAGTTGACTCAGGTGGTTGCGGGTATAGCTTCTGGATGTAAACTGGCTGGTTGCGCTTTGCTGGGAGGAGAAACCGCAGAAATGCCAGGTTTTTACCAAGTTGGGGAGTATGACTTGGCTGGATTTTGTGTGGGAATTGTCGAAAAAAGCCAGATGCTCGATGGTTCTCAGGTGCAAGTGGGGGATGTTGCGATCGCACTCCCTAGCAGTGGTGTCCATAGCAATGGCTTTAGTTTAGTTAGAAAGATTATCAATGAACGCAATTTCTCTTGGAGCGATCGCCCAGAATTACTAAACGGTCAATCTTTAGGCGAAACTTTTCTTACACCTACTCACATTTACGTCAAACCCGTTCTTGCCGCACGTCAAGCAGGCTTAGAAATTCACGGTATGGCTCATATCACTGGTGGTGGTTTGCCAGAAAATTTGCCGCGATGCTTGGGCAAAAATCAAGCGCTTAAAATTAATCCCAATAGTTGGACTATTCCCCCTGTATTTCAGTGGCTAGCTGATGCTGGTTCGGTTAGTCCGCAAGCGATGTATAACACTTTCAATATGGGGATTGGATTTGTGTTGCTAGTTCCACCAAATCAGGTTGATGTGACGATTAATTACTTCAAATCACAGAATATTCCGGCGAGTGCGATCGCACAGGTAATTCCTGGTTCAGGGGAATTATTAGAATTACCATACTGACATATAGGATTTTTTGTCTATATACTGATTACTTTTTTCTTAGTCAAAGAGCTTGTCTCTATGGGGAAGTACCATTTAACCTGGATATTCCTTGGTTTTTTTACGGTTATCAATTGCTACAATTGCGACATTTATCATAATTGCCATCGAAAATACTCATGACCGTCAGCCTTTGAATTTGCTAACGTAGTCTTAACATATTGAAAAAATTTGCTGATGAAGCTGAAAAAATAGCGGTTCCAACACTAGTTTACAGTGCTGGAATTTGTCATCTGTAAATCTATCTTGTTGGAGTGTTAGAATTACATACTTGAGGGGGTTATGGCTGTAAATTTTGCCCGGACTTCTACTTCCAGGGAACTTTTAAAAGAAGTATTCCAGAACATCGACGCACAAAGCTGTCCGAGGTGTTTTAACTTTCACATGCACACTGTCAATTCTGATGGCAAGTTGCAACCGACTGCATTGATGGAACAAGCGATCGCTATTGGTTTACAAGGATTTGCCATCACAGATCATCATAGTGTTAAGGGCTATCAAGCAGCACAAGCTTGGTTAGAAGACTGGAAGTGGAAAAACAGGAGTGCAAATGCTCCTTACTTGTGGAGTGGTGTAGAAATTAATGCCAACCTTTTGAATGTGGAAGTCCACATTTTGGGTTATGCTTTTGAACCAGAACATGCCAGTATAAAACGCTATCTGCAAAGTAAGATTGCTACTGATGAAGATTATCAGATAGCTAATGTGATTGCAGCAATTCAGAATGCTGGGGGATTAGCGGTACTTGCTCATCCAGCTCGTTACAAGCGATCGCATTTCGATTTAATTCCCGCTGCTGCTGAGGCTGGTATTGATGGGGTGGAAACGTTTTACGCCTACAATAATCCTAATCCTTGGCGACCAAGTGTCTTAGAATCAAAACAGGTACAACAGTTGGCTAATGAATTTAATCTTTACAGTACTTGTGGTACTGATACCCACGGTTTAAATCTGCTGCAACGATTATAAAGATGATGAAATTTGATTGTTTATGAGGAATTTAAAACTTTAGTTCTTTAATTGGACACATCCTAAACTTTCACCTCATTCTCACCACGCATAATCTTGAAAATATCTCTAACAATCTTGTTGCGAATGTCCATTAAGCTGTCAACATTAAGTTGTTTAACTTTGAGTTGTTCAAAATAGTCAACGAGGCGATCGCAATGGCTTTCTAAGTGTCCATTATAACGCTTTTGTCTACAGGCACTGTCCAAAATAGATTGGTTAGAGCTAGTTGGTAAAGTCTCTAGTAGCTGATTTATTTGTTGCCAATCAAAAGTAGAATTATGTAAAAGCAAAATAGATTTACAGGTAGCTGCCCAAATTTTTCCTAAGTCTGCAAACTGAGTTAAACGGTGAGGATAAAGTCCCCTGACTAAACAATCTCCTTCACTAAAGATTCTCTCTAAGTAAAATTTTTCATCATCAGGATTTCTACTTCCTTTATTTCCATCTTCAGCGATTGCCGAACAATATGTAAACATTCTGATAGCTTTTTTAATTCCTAACACCAGTTGACTTTCATTTTTATCATCACATAGTTCCAACATTCCCATGCCAAATAACAGAGTACATGAATGCGTTCCAAATAAGTAGGTAGATTTATTCTCGTCAGTACGAATTTCCTTTAAAATCGAAAAATCAATCTTTATAACATTATTTTCCGATTCATAAATCTGCTCAGATTCACTGCTTTGCTCACTTAATTCTTGAATGAGAGGTACGACTTGGATTAGTATATCTCCGTAATTTTTATAATATTTATCATCTCTATTCACCTCCGTTATTCTGCCACCATTATCTTTAATCTGTTGGTAAGATTTTTTGCCAATATTTTTATAACAAATTAAAGCATGTTCTATGAGACGTTTAGCCCAATCTAGACATTCTTCTCTGGCAAATTCTGTAGGAGATGGTTGATAATCTCCCAAATAAGCCACCATAATATAGCACCAGCTTTGATAAGCAGACCAGTAAGCATAAATTGCCGGGTTTCCATCTCTAGCTGCATAAATTCGCGCTTTTTCTAAAAGACTTATAGGCTTTATGAGACGATCCCATGTACCTCCAGGATGGTCTGTGTAAGAAGATGTGAATATATAAAGCTTTGCTCGGTGCGCGTATACTCTTGATAAAAGATAAAAGAATGGATGAAAATTACTTTGAACACAAGCACCAATAGCATAATACTTTTTTAAAATATTTTTCAGATATCTTTCGGCATTATCTAAACTATCTGTAGCCGCTCGAATAGCAATAGCACGATCTGAATGTACTTGACGATTTTCTGAATCTTCTAAATCTGTCAAATAATAATATCTAAATTTACAAAGCTCATATTTGGCAAACATGAAATCATCAAAGCATTTATTAGTACCTTTTTTGGCATTTTCAATGTGAGGGTTCAAAACATCAAGATATTTTTTAGCAATGCGGTAAAGTCCTTCCTTTAAATAGTTTTCAGCTAAACTTAAGTGAGCATTGTAAGCAACTGCACTCCAAGGCTTTCCCTCATCTATTTCCACAAAATTTAACTCACTATTTGCAATACGATATCTACCTCGAAAAACTGTTTGATTTAAATAACCTTCCATCGCTTTTAAAGAAAATGGATAAAAATCCAAATAACTTTCTGCTTTTCTGAGTGCATTAATTTCTTCGACTCGATGACACAGTTCGGTAAGATATACTACAGGATTTATCCCCGTCTGTTTAATTGCTCTTAATCTAGCTTGTAGTGCAGCTTTAGTAGCTATTTCAACAGAATCAAAACCGCAGTATTCACCGTAAGCAGTTTCATCGCTGCTGATAATTTCTTCATAATTTTTGTTTTGATTAATTGCTTTATCAATATCATCTTTCTTGCAAAGATTAACTACACTATAAGACCAAACGAGACTGGAAATACCAAAAAACTCGTTGTTAATTAAAAGATTACGAGCTACTGGTAAATAATTACTTAATGTCGAAATATCCGATAATAAAACTCTATTAATTGCAGCAATAATATGATATATAGGACTGCCGATTCCAGTAATTTCTTCAAAAAACTCTAATTTATTTTCATTCTGATTAAAGAAACTTATTTGATGATATTCTCCCTGAATCCAAGGTTGATAATCATCTGGTACTTTTACATAGAAATGTATTTTTAATTTGTAAGCAAATTGTCTTTCTAACCCAACAACATCTTTTTCATCTTCATCATCACTATCTAGCAAAAGTGGATTGAGTAAACCAAAATTTTGCCCTTCCGTCTTTAAATAAAGGGGTAAAGGATGTATTTTTTCAATTTCTAATTGCTTAAGATGGATAGGAAACTCATCAGAGAGTATTTCATTTTCTACAAGAGAGCGAGTTAAATGTTCTATAAAACTATGAGGCAATAAGCTGACATCTGGTTGTGCTTCATCTCTATCATCTTTCAACAGAGATTTATATTGTCTAAAGCCTGTTTGCAACTCAATTCTATTTATCTCACGACAAACTTTGTTGACTAATTCTTTAGTTTTTTCTGTCTTTAAATCTTGAACTATTCCCTGATAATACTCCCTGAGTAGAGTTTCAACATTTTGTTGAATTATATCTGTGATGTCCAGAGGTGAATATGATTGATTTTTAGACTCTAATTTATTGAAGGAATTATAAAAAAGATTTGTAACTTTTTTGTAAAAAGGTATGATATCTTCCGTTTTTAGACCCTTAATAGGATCGGTAACAATTGCCAAAAATTCTTGTAGCATCGGTTCTCCTGGATGCACGGCAAGATTTAATTTTTCCGTCTCTGCCAAACTAACTTGATAAAATTTGCGAAATGCTCTTAACTTTTCCGCTCTAGTTAAAATTCGAGGAACTTCAGATTCTATGGTGTTTAATCTTTTTTTAGCCAAATAATTTTGTATTCCCGCTAAAATTTCGACTAACTTTCCTAAAGTTAATCCTGGAACTACAGACATTATTTCTTCCTGACTATAGTATTCAGGAAGTACGGAACGTAAAACACGTCTGATAAAAATCCGGTTATTTTTTTGACTCCATTGTTCAGCAATGCTGCTTTCATTGGGTTTAGCGTTTTCTTGCTTTTCATTTATTCCAAGGTCAGTTAAACATTCTAATAAGTATTTATATACAGATTTATCCCTCTGTTGATCTTCAAGAGAGCGTCTTCCTAAATTTTGTAAATTTTGACTCTCAGATGACTCATTATTTGGTATGTCATCTTTTTTAGTTCTTTTTGCCATACTTAAGTTTTTGAGTTAACTTTAATTAAATATACATAAAGTTTATTGCTTACCCTTTAACTTTAACTAAATGTACACATAATACAGAATAATGGCTCTTTAGATGCTATTGTAAAGGTTTAAAGGCTAATTAGGTTATATTACGCTGTTGCGATCGCTCTAACCATACTTAAATTTCATACATCTTGTACAATAATAATTTTTTAGTTGTACACCTTAATAATTTTTTAGTTGTACACCTTGACAGTGTATCCGTAAATTATGTATGAACAAGTAATCGCGCATAGCACGACAACAACTAAGCGAGATTTAAAGTAAACTCCATGAATAGAAATGGTATGAAAACTTTCACTTTCCATACCGATGACCAAATTTCAGCATTCAAACCTCGTGGTATTGATGATCTGGTTCATGTACTGAAGAGAGCTGACTCAGAAGGAAAAAAGCTAATAGACATTTTCAAGGAAGTGGGAGATAGGTTAATGCCAGTACTGGAGGAAGCAGTACTGGAAGTTAAACCTACAAGAGGTTTTGCTGTATCTCACAAACCAATCCACGAGTCCAAGTTGGAAGGGGTATCGGTTAAAACTTGGAAGAGGACTAAGACACACACAATTAAGTTTAGCCAAAAGTATAAAAATATTCCCGTATATGGCGCTCTTGTAACACTGGAAGTTGACGATAACTACGATTTGCTGGCAATCAACTCAGCTTTTGGCGATCCTAGTGGCATTGACGCATCCCCCAAGTTAAAGCCTGAGAAACTCAAGGAGTTAATTCAGAAGCTAACGAAGCATGATTTGGGAAATTTGGATTTAGCCACAAGTATCTATTACTACTTTGATACTAAGAATAAGTCCTGGCGACTAGTGTATGTCGTTGAAAACCCACTTCAAAATACTAATGCTCTCCCTAAGTCTGAATCAATACCCGAAATGGTAGACTATATAATTGATGCTCATACGGGAGATTTAGTTTCTGAGCTACCCCGTGTGAAGACTATTAAATAAAGTTTTCAGGGAGAATTTCGGTTGGCACAGTATCACGAAGAGCTACTAATTAATTTGGTTAACAGCGTACCTTTTTTTTCTGAAAATAACCCGCAAACACGGATATATTTAGAGGATGCAATAGGGGATGGTACGTACTTATTATTTTAATCCTGCTATAGATAATGTTCTTCCCGGTAGAGAAATAGTCAATGCTTTGCAAGAGCAAGAGCAAACCTTTAACGCTCATAATAATGCTTTGAACGTTGAAACATTCTTTAGAGATGTGCTTGAACACTCTTTAGAAGATGAAGGAGCAGAGGTTTACATCTCTAGTATTATGTGTGTTGAAGACCCTCAACCCAATTACCAAGAAGATAACTGTGCTTACTGGCACGATCACTTACAGCAAGCATTTTTCGGGCAGTGTTTCATCCAAAATGATGAACTGCGTTCTTTAGCTATAGCTCAAGATATTGTTGCTCATGAGTTTGGTCATGGATTGACCAGTTGGACTGCCAAGCTTGTATATAAAGACGAATCAGGGGCATTGGACGAGTCCTTCGCGGATATTTTTGCTATCTTCGTTGCTAATTACAACCCTAATATTGACATATGGAAGAATATTCGCGAGTGGAACTGGGAAATAGGACGCGGATTTGGTCAAAATGGTCAAGCAATTAGGGATCTAAGTTCTCCCTCTACATACAATCATCCCGAACACATGAACAATTACGAGGATTTGGCTCACGATCACGGTGGGGTTCACTTTAATTGTGGAATTCACAATAAGGCAGCTTATAATTTACTGACTTCGCAAGATAATGAAAATAACTACCTTTTCGATCCAGAATCTGCCGCTCTACTTTTTTATCAAGCATTAATACAACTGGGTGAAACCTCTACTTTCAGTGATAGCCGTCGTGCTATTCAGCAAGCGGGAAAAACCCTGTTTCGCAACAATTATAACAAGGATGAAAAGCTTCAAGCGATCGCTACAGCTTTCGATAATGTGGGAATTTTCTTCGAGTAAGTATTCTAACAAAAAAAGCGCCCTCCGAATTTCGGAAGGCGCTCTTTAATTCGTAAAGACGTTCCGCCGGAACGTCTTTACATTGAAGATTAACCGTTGATAGCAGGTGCAGTCAATGCTACAGGAGCGAAGTCAGCAGCAGCCAAGTCTAGAGGGAAGTTGTGAGCGTTGCGCTCGTGCATT